>JAEEGK010015963.1_pt1 | contig 16562 bp, 9 predicted proteins | sample 8958771 | NCBI WGS metagenome assembly JAEEGK01 (sample SAMN16246547, study PRJNA631951) | gut metagenome | biome: gut microbiome; feature: rumen; material: SC-attached | host: Bos | place: Iran: Karaj | collected 2018-10 | reverse complement strand
CGTGGACCGCTCCGTCATCGAGGCCATGAACGCAAGCGACGACTGGTCCGAGGACGTCCCCATGCGCAAGAACGCCGGCACCTACTACATCTGGACCAAGATCGTGGAAGAAGGGCACACCAACTACAGCGGCGTACCCGGCGTCTCCGCCGCCGCCGTGGTGACACAGATTGCCAAGGCCAACATTTCGACGTCCGTCCCGACGCTCGTGAGCTGGACCTACGATGCGGAGCAGCGCAACCTGCTCTCCGACTCGCTCCGGGTAATCTTCAGCAGCACGTCTGCCAATACGGATGCCCTGAAGGAAGAAGTTCCTGCGGTCCTGTACTTCAAGGTGACGAACACGACAATCTGGGCTGATTGGACCGCGTATAACCCGAGCGCTCCCGTCTTGCCTTACGCCACGGATGCCAAGTCTTATCAGGTATCGTTCAAGGTGGACGGCGGCCGCAACTTCAAGTCTGTCGGCGAGACCGTCATCGGTACGGCGACCGTGTCCAAGGCGAATCTGATGTATGATCCCGCACCGGCGGCCGTAACGGAAACGTTGATATATACGGGCCAGCCCCAGACGCTGGTTACCGAAGGCGTGGCGAAGTATGCCACCGGCCATCCCACCAAGCCCGGGGAGGATGCTGTCGGCCCGGTGGTGAAGTACATGGTGGCCGATTCCAAGCCGTCGAAAAACGCATCCGGCTGGCTGACCACTCCGCCCGCGGCCACCAACGCCCAGGCCACCTATAAGGTCTGGTACTACGTGGACGGCGGCGCCAACTTCAATGACATCGACGTCTGCGACACGCCCGTTGCAAAGGAAATCATCAAGGCCACCCTGATGTATAATCCCGCCCCGGCGGCCGTAACGGAAACGCTTGTCTATACGGGCCAGCCCCAGACACTGATCACCGCCGGCGAGGTGAAGTATGCCACCGGACATCCGACAATGGCTGGACAAGCGGCTGACGGTCCTGTGCTATATTACATGATCTCCGACTCCCAGCCCTCGATAACCACTGAGGGGTGGCAGACAACCCTGCCCACGGCTACCAATGCAAACTCCTACAATGTCTGGTACAAAGTAGACGGCGGCGACAACTTCAACAACATTGACGTCTGCGCCACGCCCATTGAGAAGGGAATCGGCAAGGCCACCCTCACGGCCACGGCCGACAACAAACAGCGCGACTACAACACGGCAAATCCTACGTTCACTGTCACCGTAACGGGCTTTGTCAATGGAGAAACTGCCAGTACTGCCGCGGGCTATGTTGCCCCTACCGCAACGTGCTCTGCAACGCAGTCAAGCGCTGCCGGCACGTACCCCATCACCGTCAGCGGCGGCTCGGCCAATAACTACGTGTTCAACTATGTCAATGGTACCTTGACAATCAATCAGTCGGTGTTGAGCATCACGATCCCGGTTGGTAATGGTGGTGATCCATCAACTTCTGTTACAATAAACTATGACGCTGGTGATAGTTGGGAGACGGCCCTAGGTAAATACCCGGTTGCAAAAGTGACGTTACAGTTTAATAATGTTGTTTACACTCCTTCCTCCCTATTCCTTAATTTGCATTATTTAAACGGCGACTCTTTAGTTAATAAGACTGAAGCAATTGATTCAACTAAGGATTATATATTCCATCAGAATTGATTAATCCATTGGCTTTTTTCTGGTTTCAATAATCCAAAACAAAGCGGCCCCTGCGCACCCCGGCCTAAAGCATCGAATCGGCCACACAGGCCCGCGGCCGTGCTTTACCCACCTGCGCACCCCGGCCTAAAGCATCGAATCGGCCCCACAGGCCCGTGGTCGTGCTTTACACCAGCCTATAATGTTTCGCGTTACTCGCGATAAAGAAGAATCCTAGCGTCGATTGCCACGTCGAACGGCCAGTCGGCCACAGACGCCTACACCTTGAAAAGCATGCCGCCGATGTTGTCGTGGCGGGCGCCGGTGACCGAGCGGAGGCAGGAGGGCTGGTCTTGCATGTAGAGAACGCCCAGGAAGGCGAAGATGAGCGCTTCCTTGAATTCCACCACGGTGGGTTCGGGCACGACGAGCTCGCAGCCCGAGAGGGCTTGCATCCGCTCCAGCAGGAAGCGGTTCCAGGCCCCGCCGCCCGTGACAAGGATGCGTCGGCCGGGTACGGTGACGCGGGCAAGCTGCCCGGCGCAGTGCTCATAGAACGTGCGCAGGAGGTCTTCCAGCGGCAGAGCACAGTTGTCCAGGAGTGGGAATACCTCGCGCTCCACCCATTCACGCGCGAGTGACTTGGGTGCGCTCCGCTGGTAGTAGTCCAGCGCGTCCAGCCGTTCCAGCAGCGGCTCGCACACCGTTCCCCGGGCGGCCAGGAGTCCGTCCCGGTCCATATCCAAGCCCACGGTGAGGCAGTAGTGGTTAATCACATAGTTCACCGGCGAGATATCGAAGGCGATGCGCCGCTCGCCTTCCCGGTAGGAGATATTGGAGAAGCCGCCAATATTGAGGCAGTAGTCAAAGTCGCCAAAGAGCAGATTGTCGCCGATGGGGACGAGCGGCGCACCCTGGCCGCCCAGCATGATGTCCAGCCGGCGGAAGTCGGAGACCGTGGGGATGCCGGTGCGGGCGGCGATGGCGGCCCCGTCACCAATCTGGAACATAATCTGCCGGTCCGGCTCATGGAACACCGTGGAGCCGTGCGAGGCAATGATGTCGGGATGCAGGCCGGTCTCGGCCATAAAATCGTTCACCCGGTCTCCCAGGAAGAAGCCGTACTCGCTGTGGAAGGCCACGAATTCGCGGGCACTCATGTGCTGGACCTCCTCGCGGAGGCGCCGGCGCAGCTCCGGGGGATAGGTGTAGCCGCGGGCGGCGTCAATCTGGTATTGCCACAGGCCGTCTTCCCGCCGGGAAAAGCTGGCGCAGCAAACGTCCAGGCCGTCCACCGATGTGCCGGACATGAGGCCGATGGCTCGCATATCAGGCTAGCGGATATAGGAGGTGAGAAGCTTCATCCCCCCGTCGTCCGGAATGAAGCAGATGTCGTCGGCCGATGCCGGAACGAGCACCGTTTCACCCTGATGCACGGGGACCTCGTCGCCGTCTACTTCCAGGACGCCGCTGCCGGAAAGGCACATCACCGTGAAGAAGGAGTCAATTTCCGAGAGGTCGCGGGCGAAGGGCAGCGTGAGGTCGTAGATGCTGGTGGTGAAATACTGGCAGCTCACCACTTCCACCTCGGCGTCCTGCTCGGGGGTATATTCCGTGCGGTAATTGTCGTACACCGTATAGTCCGTGGCTTCCTTGGCCTGGGCCAGATGCAGTTGGCGGGGCTTCCCGTCCAGACCCATGCGGCCGTAGTCGTAGATGCGCCAGGTGAGGTCGGAGGTTTGCTGGATCTCGGCGATGAAGCAGCCGCCGCAGATAGCGTGGATGCGTCCCGCCGGGAGGAAGAAGACGTCGCCGGGATGGACGGGATAGCAGGCCAGCACGTCAATGATGCTGCCGTCCTGGGCCCGTTTCTCCAGCTCCTCGGGCGTGATGGCCTTCGTGAGGCCCGAATAGAGTTTGGCGCCCGGTTCGGCCGATACCACGTACCACATCTCCGTCTTGCCCTTGGAGCCCGGATGCTGCACGGCCGCCAGCTCGTCATTGGGATGCACCTGGATGGAGAGGTCCTTGAGGGCGTCGATGAACTTGAACAGGAGGGGGAATTCGTCTCCGGTGTTGCGGTACACGTGCTCGCCCACCAGCTCGCCTTTATGGGTTTTGACCAGCTCGGTGATGGTTTTGCCGGCCAGGGGACCGTTGGCCACCACGCTCACCAGGCCTTCCACGTTGGAAAGTTCCCAGCTTTCGCCAATGTTTTTCTCGGAGCACTCGATGCCCTTGTAGGGGGCAATTTTCTGGCCACCCCACACGAAGGGCGTCAGGATCGGATTAAATTTCAGGGGATACAACATGCTTTTTTTTTTCCATGATATACTCCAGCTTGCCGCCGGAGACGATGTCTTGATATTCGATGTAGGGCTTGTCATACGGCTGGCCGTTGAGCTTGATGCTGCCAATGTAGCGGTTCTCCCCGCTCAGGCCCTTGGCCTCGATGATGAACTCGCCGCCGGCCACCTTCACTACCTCCTTCTCGAAAAGGGGCGTGCCGAACCAGAAACGCGTGCTGGCCGGTTCCACCTGGTAGAAGCCCATGGAGGAGAGCACGTACCACGCGCTCATCTGGCCCACGTCCTCGTTGCCGGCGAGGCCTTCCACGTCGTTGGTGTAGAGGGTATCGTACACCTGGCGCAGGCGGTCGGCCGCCTTGTCGCGCGCACCCAGCATGCTGTAGAGGTAGATGGTATGGTGCCCGGGCTCATTGCCGTGGGCATACTGGCCGATGAGGCCGGAGATGTCGGGCGAGGCGTTTTCCCCTTCCACGTGGTCGGGCGCTTCGAAAAGCCCGTCCAGTTTGGCCAGGGTGGCCTCCTTCGAGCCGAACAGCTGCACCAGCCCGTCCACATCCTGCGGGACCAGCCACAGATACTGCCAGGCGGTGCCTTCCGTATAGTCGGAGGTTTCGTGGCGGGAGTAGATGGGGTCGAAGGGCTCGGTGAAACGGCCGTCGGTGCGGCGGCCGCGCAGGAACTGGGTCTCGGGGTCCCAGAAGTGGCGGTAGGAGTGGCTCATCTCACGGTACTTGGCTTCGATCTCGGGATAGCCCAGCACGGCGGCGGCGTTGGCCAGGGCGGCATCGGCAATGGCATATTCCATGTCCGTGGCCACCGACTCGGCGTAGAGATCGGCCGGGATGAAGCCGTATTTGCGGCGCAGGTCCAGCCCGCGGTCGTTTTGCTCGGCGGTGGCGGTCATGATGTCCATGAGTTCGGCCGCGTCAATGCCGGCGGTGAAGCCTTTCACGATGTTGTCGGCAAAGGCGATGAGCCCCGGGTTGCCCACCATGCAGTCGGTCTCGTTCCCCATGAGGTGCCACACCGGCAGGTCTCCCTGCCCGCGGTAGATGAAATACATGGTGGCCGTGATGTCGTTGCACTTCTCGGGATGGATGAGGGTCATCAGGGGCATGGCGGCCCGGTAGGTGTCCCAGAGGGAGAAGGTGGTATAGTTCTGGAAGCGGCCAAACTGGACCATGCCTTTGGTGTCGATGAACTTGCCGTCGGCGTCGTTGAACAACGACGGGGCAATCATGGTATGGTACAGGGCCGTGTAGAAGACGGTTTTCCGGTCCTTGTCCTGGGTGGTAACCTGGATTTTGGAGAGCTCCTGGTTCCAGGCCTCTCGGGCGGCGGCGCGGGTGGCGTCAAAGTCCCAGCCGGGCAGTTCGGCATGGAGGTTGGCCCGGGCGGCATCGGCCGATATGGGGGAGAGGGCCACCTTCACCAGCACCGTCTCACCTTCCTTCGTGTTTCCCAGTCCGTAGCGGCCGTAGTGGTCCTTCGCGATGGAGAAGGAAGTGGAGGGGCGGGAGAACTCGGCCCAGAAATAGATTTTCTGGTCCTTGGCCCAGCCGGTGGAGTAGCGGTAGCCGCCGATGGCCGTGACCGCGTCGTCGTCGTTGCGCACCAGCTCGAAGCCGGCATCCGTCACCTTGTCCCAGCAGCCGCCGTTTTCCAGGTCAAAGACCAGCGCGGCGTCCTTCGAGGCCGGGAAGGTGTAGCGGTGGAAGCCCACGCGGGCGGTGGCGGTGAGTTCGGCCAGGATGCCGTAGCGCGTGAGGGGGACGCTGTAATAACCGGGCTGGCACACCTCGCGGCTCCGGTCGGCATAGCTCCAGGCGCCGGCGTCCGGACGGTCTTCCGATCCCCGTTCCGGCGTGGTGGGCCCGATGACGGGCATCACCGTGATGTCAAAGAGGTCGCCGATGCCGGTTCCGGACAGGTGTGTATGGCTGAAGCCGATCACCGTGGAATCGCTGTCATGGTAGCCGGAGCACCAGTCCCACTGCTGCGGGATGCTGGTGGGGCCCAGCTGCACCATGCCGAAGGGTACGTTGGCGCCCACGAATACATGGCCGTGGCCGCCCGTTCCGATCTTGGGATTCACATAAGAGGCAAAATCTTCCGCCTGGGGCGCACTGCATGCGGCAAGGAGGGTGGCGATGCCGGCACAGATGAGGGAACGGAGATGCATGGTATATCGTTTTGCGTGTTATTTCCAGTGGATGGAGGAGGCGCCGCAGAGGGCGTCGTGGGAGATGCGGAAGCCCTGGTTCCTGCCGTCCACACGGACGTGGGAGGCCTTGGCGCTGGCGCGGGTGATGGTGAGGGTGTGCCCGTCGGGCAGGGTGATCACGGCCTTGGGGAAGGTCGGACGGGTGAGGGTGTAGGCGGGATCGGCCGGACAGTCGGGGTAGAAGCCCAGCATGGAGAAGACGGCCCAGGCACTCATGGTGCCGGTGTCGTCATTGCCGGGAATGCCGTCCGGGGCGTTCTTGTAGTAGGTGGACAGCATGCGTTCCACCTGCTCCCAGGTGCGTTTTTCCTGTCCTTTGAAGCGGCTGAACAGGTAGGGATAGACAATGTCGGGCTCGTTGGCGGGGTCGTAGAGACCTTGGTCAAACACCGTTTGCAGGCGCTTCACGTAGGCTTTGTTCCCGCCCATGAGCCGGGCGTAGCCGGCCACGTCGTGCGGCACGGCGAAACTGTAATTCCAGGCGCTTCCTTCGTGGAAGCCCGGGGCGTTGGAGAAATCGGCCCCGTCCTCGGGGTTGAAGGGCGTGAGATAGGTGCCGTCCGGGTTGATGGGCCGGAGGCAGCCGTACTCGGCGCTGTAGTAGTTGCGGTATCCCAGCGAGCGCTGCCGGAAACGGGCGGCGTCCTCGGGATGGCCCAGGGCCTGCGCCAGGCGGGAGAGGGCATAGTCGGCCACGTAGTATTCCAGGGCGTGGGAGACGGAATTGTCGCCGGAGAAGTCGGCGGCATACAGGCCCAGCGGGATGTAGCCGTCTTCCACGTAGGGGTCGTTGTCGGGCCGCATGCGGTTCTGCGCACCGGGGGTATCGGCCGATTTGAGGAAAGCTTCGTAGGCGAGCTGGATGTCGAAGTCCTGCAGGCCTTTAAGGTAGGTGTCGGCGATGACGCAGATGGCCGGGTCGCCTTCCATGGTCCAGGTTTCGCGGCCAAAGAGTTCCCATTTGGGCATCCATCCCCATTCCCGGTACATCTCCACCATGGAACGCACCATGTCCAGCTGCTTCCCCGGCCAGAGGAGCGTGAGGAGCGGGTGCAGGTTGCGGTACGTGTCCCAAAGGGAGAAGACAGTGTAGCGCGCTCCCTGTCCCACGCGGCCCACGCCGGCGGCGCGCATCTTGCGCTGGGCCTGTCCCACGGGACCGGAGGCAATCTTGTAGCTGTCCCTGGCTTCGGGATTTCCAAACTCCATGAGGGGATATTCCCCGTTCACGTCGCTGAGCACGTTGGGGTGGAGGAGGGCATGGTACAGGGCCGTGTAGAAGACGGTTCGCTGGTCGGGGGTGCCGCCCTCCACCTGGATGCGGCCCAGGTGGGCGGCCCAGTCGGCGTCGGCGGCGCGGCGCACGGCGTCAAAGTCAAAGCCCGGCTGCTCGGCCTCCAGGTTGGCGCGGGCGTTCTCGCAGCTCACCAGGGAGACGCCCAGCTGGAGGAAAACCTCCTCCCCGGGCTGCAGCTCGTCAAAGTGAAACCAGCAGCCAATGTCGTCGCCACTCAGTTCGCGGGCATAGGCCGTGTACAACTTGTATTTCCCGGCATCGGCATCCCAGGCGGCCTCTGCGGTCATGGGACGCTGTTTTTTCCAGTAGCCGGCGCTGCTGGGGCGCTTGCTCAGGCGCAGCACGAAGTACAGGGGAAATACCGCTTCCCGGTTGTAGCAGAAGGTCCCCATGAGCTTGCTCCCTTCCACCTCGGTGGCCGATACCCGCCGCACCCGGGCGCCGCTCTCGTTGGTGAGCCCTTCGCCCAGATTCAGGAGGATATTGCCCTCCCCGCCGGGGAAGGTGTAGGCTTCCAGGGCGCTGCGGGGGGTGACGGTGGCCTGGGCCCGGATACCGCTCGCAAGGTCGATGGCATAATAGCCGGGGTGCGCCTCCTGCCGGGTGTATTCGGAGCCGTAGATGTGGTAATCGACCTGCAGCGGTCCGGTGGTGGGCATGGTGAGGAGGCTCCCCAGCTCGGGACAGCCCACGCCCGAGAGATTTACGTGCGAAAAGCCGGTAAAGTACTGGTTTTCATCGGCATACGGAGTGCTCCACCAGCGGCTGTCCTTGTCCCAGGTGTTGAGGCTGGATCCCATCACGTTGAAGGGGCTCACGCTCATGAGGCCGCCGGGCGTGGCGGCTCCGGGATGGCAGGCCCCGAAGTTGGTGGTGCCGATGAACGGGTTCACCCACTCCGTCTGCGCGAAGGCCAGGGCCGCGCCCGCGCCCGCGTGGAGGTAAACTGCTAATATCCAGATCTTTAACGTTTTTCCCATGGTCGTTTTTACCCAGGGTCAAATACTTAAGATTTTGATGCTCAGGAGATTATGCCCACGCTACACAATCGAGGTTTTTTTTGTGAAGTCCACGATTTCGGGAATATACCCGAAGGCGAGGCCCGTGACGGTGTCGGCGCAACCGTAATAGACGGCGACGCGGCCGGTGGCTTCGTCGTGCAGGGCGGCGCAGGGGAAGGTTACGTTGGGCACGTCTCCCATGCACTCATAGGGCATCTGCGGGCTGATGAGATAGGGACCGCTGCGGGCGATCACCTTCCAGGGCTGGTCCAAATCCAGCAGGGCGCTGCCAAAGCTGTACACGTAGCCGTTGCAGCTGCGCAGCACCCCGTGGTAGAAGAGGAGCCATCCTTCGGGGGTCTCGATGGGAACGGGACCGGCACCGATTTTCATGCACTGCCAGGCGCTCACCTCGAAGGGGGCCGGCGCCATCACATGGCGGTGATGTCCCCACCACTCCATGTCGGGCGATTCGCTGTAGAAGATGTCGCCGAAGGCGGTGTGGCCGGTGTCCGACGGGCGGGACAGCATGGCATAGCGGCCGCCGATCTTGCGGGGGAACAGGACGCCGTTGCGGTTGTAGGGGAGGAAGGCGTTCTCCAGCTGGTGGAAGGTTTCGAAATCGTCCGTCCAGGCCACGCCGATGGTGGGGCCGTGGTAGCCGTTGCACCAGGTGACCCAGTAGCGGTCTTCGATCCGGGCTACGCGCGGGTCGTAGCCATAGACCCACTGGCCCACTTCCGGATCGGCCCCTTCGAGGCGGATGAGCTCGGGACGGATGTTCCAGTGGATGCCGTCGGCCGAGAAACCCGCGTGAAGGGCCATCCGGCGGTTGGTGTCATCGCAGCGGAAAACGCCGGCAAAACCGTCCCGGAACGGTACGACGGCGCTGTTGAAGATGCTGTTGGAGTTGGGGAGCAGGTCCCGCGGGATGACAGGATTGGCGCTGTAGCGCCACATGGGAGCGCGGCAGCCTTCGGGCCGATCCTCCCAGGGTATGGAGTTTTTCATAGTAGGCTTGCTTTGAGCATGATGGTGTCTTTGAACCCGCTGATGTCCCCGCCCTTGGCATACAGGTCGATCATGCTGAACAGGTACTTGGCCGCTTCGCTGGAAATCTGCTGCAGGGGCTGCTGGACATGGGGAATGGGCGGATCAAAGATGTCGTACACGTTGGAATAGTCGAATCCCACCATGCGGATGTCTTTCTGGATATGGATGCCCCGCCGCTGCAGGGCCTTGATGATGGCCACGGACGGGACGTTGGAGGCGGTGATGATGCCGTCAATGCCGCGGGCGAGGATGTCCTCGGCCGCTTTCTCGGCATCTGCATCCACCGAGTTGAAGCCCAGGTGGTAGATGGGGGCGTCGGGTCCCAGCTGCTTGCGGAAGCTCTTCTCGCGGTCGGTCATGGAGGAGATGCGCATGGCATAGGATACGAGGGCCATCTTGGCGGCGCCCTGCTTGCGGAGGGCGTCCACGGCCAGGCACATGGCATCCACGTTATCTACCAGGACGGAGGGGACGGTGAAGTCGGGATGGTAGCGGTCGATGACCACGAAGGGCTTGCCGGATGCCACCAGGGCACGCATATGGTCTTCGCTACCTACGCTGGGAACCACGATGAACCCTTCCACGTCTTTCTCCATGAAAGAGCGCATGAGCCGGCCGAAACGCTCGGGATCTTCTTCCGTACTGCCGAACAGGACGGTGTATCCGTGCAGGTTGGCCTGGTTTTCCAGTTCCTTGGCGATGACGCCGTAGAAGATATTGGCGAGGTCGGACAGGATGACGCCAATCACGTGCGTACGTCCCTGCCGAAGCATGCGGGCAGCGCTGCTGGGCTGATAGTTGAACCGCCGGGCCACCTCCAGGATCCGTTCCTTGGTGGTCTCACTGACGCGGTATTTCTGCTTTCCGTCGGCCTCCAGACGGTTGTTCATGACGAAGGAGACCAGGGCGATGGAAACGCCGGCTTCGCGGGCGATATCCTTGATGGTGATGTTCTTTTGCATAACACCACAAAGGTACGTATTCTTCCCGATTTGTTAAATACTTTTAGCGGTTTTTTACTGTACCAGAAGTTCCATTTCTAAAATTTCTTCTACAGCCGTGAAACCAGAATAGGAAAGAATGGCACGTACCACGTGGGACCCGCTGGTGAGCACGACGGAATCGGCCGTAACCGCCTCTCCGTCAAAAGTCCAGGAAACGGCCTGGGGCTGGTTGGCCGCCTTGTCGGAAAGCAGCAGCCGGAGAGGGAACACGTCGCCGGCTTTGTAGCTGCCGCTGCCCGGGTCAATGGAGTGGAAGCCCATCTCGGCCAGGGTGGGCGGGACATAGGCGGGCCCCAGCTGCACGCTGCAGGCAAGGTCGTAGCCGCCCATCTGGGCCCACTGGGTGTAGTTCCCGGTGCCGTAGTGGGCAAAATACGAGTTGCTGCCGCCCAGGGTGATGACGGCCGGTCCCTCGGTATCCACGCCTTTGTAGGCGTAGCCGATGTACAGGTCCTGCCCGGCGGGGATGGCCAGTCGCGCCTTGGTGATGTCCACGGTGGTCCAGTCGTCCGGCACGAAGTCTTCCTGGGGCACCCGGTAGGTGAGGAGCCGGCGCTTGCCGGCTTCGGCGATGATATAGAGCTCGGACAGCGAGGAGCAGTTCATGTAGAAGCGGATCTGGTGCACTTCCAGGCCGGCATAGGCCATGGTGGCATCGGCCGGGATGCACAGGGTGGCCATGCCGTCGGGACTGTTGCCCCAGATGTACCAGTCTTCGGCCTCCTGGTCGTAGTAGGAAAGCCATACGGTCCCGTCTTCTTCCAGGGCTTTCTGGAGGGTGAAAACCATCCGGTTGCCATCTGCCTTGAGGGTGGCCAGCTGGTGCTGGCTTATGTAGCCCTGCCCGGAGACGCTCACCCGGACTTTGTCACTCACGGAGAAGGCCGACAGGTTTATGTCGAAAGTGCCGGTCTCGTCCGTGATGATGCTCAGCGGCTCCGGCTCCGAGCGGGGCGTCGCCCTGCGCAGCGTGCGCTGGTGCGGGAGGGCTTCGTCGTCCTGGGCGCTGACAGAAACGGTGATGCCGGCGAGCGGCTGGCCGTTGGGCCCGGTGACGGTGCCGTACACGCTCAGATGGGCATCCCGCTGCGAGACCATGAGGCTCACCTCGCCGTTGGCATAGGCAATCTCGGATAAGGCGGTGCCGCTGGGCTTGCCGTTCCAGTCAACCGGCATGTAACTGCCCACGCCGGCGTCGCCGGGGAACACGATGTAGGATGCGCCCCAGTAAAAGTTCAGGGACGTGGGGTCGTAGGAGGGGACGACGTAGAAACAGGGATGGTCCCCGTAGGCGTTGATGGTGTTGTAGTTCTCCCAGTAGGCCCACTGGTCGTGCGGGGTGATGCCGCCCACTGTGCGCACGGTGGATTTATCTACGTGGTACACCACCATGCCCTGGGGAAGGGGGGTGTCCCAGCCCAGGCCGTCGCGGCATTCCAGCACGAAATACTCGCCTTCCGTGTTGGTGGGGCACTTGTAGCTGATGTCATTTTTTACGGAACCGAAGCGCAGGTTGCCCTGGGATACCAGGGGAATGTCTTCTTCGCGCATCCAGTCCAGCAGCACGCGCTCTTCGGCATTGAAATAGGGCGGGGTGCGGCCGTTGTTGTTGTAGCTGCCCGAGCACATGGTGGAGAATTCGTACAGGCCGCCGCAGCTGCCGTGGTCGGTGTCGTCCGTGTCGTAGAAGTCGGGCAGGCCCAGGGAATGGCCGAATTCGTGGCAGGTGGTGCCGATGCCGCACATGTTGGTGCCCCAGCTGCCCTTGAGCTCCGAGGTGCAGAAGTACCGGCCCAGATACAGGCCGTCCACCTGGGCGTTGGTGATCTGGCTCACCCACCACTGGTGGGGCCAGATGGAGTTGACGGGACCGCCTTCGGCCTCATTGTGGCCGGCATAGTACATCAGGCACATGTCCACCCAGCCGTCGTTGTCGTAGTCGTATTGCGTGAAATCCACGTTGTGCTGCTGGTCCAGGGTCTGGGCCGCATAGACCACGGCGTGGGGCACCTGGAAGGCGTTGGGGTCGGCCCCGTAGTAGGCCATGTCGTGAGGCAGGTCCACGATGGGATACACGTCGAAGATGGGTGTGAAGCCGCCGTGGGAGTTGTCGTAGTAGTAGTCCCGCACCGAGCCGGTGGCGCCGTTGTCGGCATAGCCCACCTGGTTCAGGAGGTCGTTGAACTTGGTCTGGGGGTCGCTGATGCTGAATTTGACGTCGGTGAACTGGACCAGGAACACCGGGATGTGGCGCTCGCCGTGGGTGAGGGGATTGGCGCCGCTTTCGTAGTCACGGAGGCTGGCGCGGCGCAGGCGGTTGGCTTCCTGGCGACGCTCCCGGGCCCGGATGCGGGCTTCGCTACTGAGGGTGGCCGGGCGGTAGAAGCCCAGGTGGTCCTGCTCCACCACCTGCCCTTCGGCCGTGGTGGTCCAGTGGAAGAATTCGTCGCCGTGGCGCCGGAGCTCCACGACGCTGCCGTCGGGCTGGGTGTAACGGAAGGTGCCCGGTTTGGCCGGAACGGCCGCGGCCGACAGGCTGATCAGGGCGGCTACGGCCGCCAGAAGGAGACGCTGCAGTTTCATAGGACAAATCCGGTTCCGTCTTGGGCCATCAGCCAGACAAGGTTATCTTTCTCATAAAGGACCGTGCAGGCGTAGTCCTGCCGGAAGGAGGGCGTGTCCTGGGCACTGTAGTGGAGGACGCTGAGATTGGCCTGCTGGCCTTTTTCCAGGCGCTCCGGAATGCCCTCGATCACATAGACGTTGGGCCCGTCCGGGTTCAGGAGCGCGTATCGGCAGCTGCCGCCGGGCAGCCGGGTACGGGAAATCTGCCAGTGGTAGGGCTGGTACACGATGTCTTTCCCCTGGAGTCCGTAGATGCCGGGAAGCGCGTTCCACAGCAGGGGATGGCGGGCTTCCTGGGTGATGGTGAGGACGCTTTCCACCGGGGCTCCGTCGGCTCCGGTGCCGCTAAAACTGACGGTGGCGGTGCGGAGGAAGCGGCCCGGGTTCTCCTCGGCCTCGAACGAAGTGGTGGAGTGGTTCAGTTCCCGGGGGCGCGGCAGTATCTTCTCATGCAGCCAGGAGGCGTTGCAGGTGATGGTGAAGTCCACGTTGCAGTCGGTCCCCACCGTGAAAACCTGCTCCGTAAAGTCCAGGGTAACGGCTTCGGGATCCAGCAGCACCACGTCTTTCTGGTACTGCGAGACGGGGTAATGACAGCGGTACTGGCCGTCGAAGACGAGGATAATCTCCCCGCTTCGGCTGCCCAGGTCCACGAAGGGTTCCTTGGCCTGGATGTGCAGCGCGGCCAGGGCGCCGGCTTTCCCCTGCGCATCCTTGACTTCCAGCCAGTCGCTGCAGGAAGGGTCCACGCTGGCGGTCCAGTCCAGGCGGGGGGTGAAGCGGAGCGTATCGGCCCCGGTGCCCCGCAGCTGGACGGCCACGGGCGTGAACAGCTCGTCGGTGCCGCCCTGGCGGAAGCTCTTCTGCTCCTGCCTGTCTCCGCTGGTGATGATGAGGGTATTGGTGCGGGCCTCGGCTCCGGTGTTGAAGCCCAGGTCCAGGATGAGGGTGCCGTCAAAGTTTTCGGCCTTCTCCAGCTGGATGATACGGCCCCAGTCGGGGTTCTCCAGTTTGGCCGACCAGTCCTGGTTGCAGTGGACGGAAACGGGAATTTGCAAGAAAGAGGCGTCCACCGTTTCCCTTTCCAGGGCCAGGGTGAGCACCAGGGGTTCCGGCTTCTCTTCCGGCCCCAGGATCTGTTCGATGAGGTCGTCGCAGGAGACAGTTCCTGCCAGAGCCCCCAGCCAGGCGGTCAGGAGCAGTATCTTTTTCTTTTTCATTGTTGGCGGTTTTCGTATTCATCCAGCGCCTGGGCCATGAGGACGCGGCCTTTTTGGGCAATCTCCCGGGCGTGGGAGTAGCCGTACACGCCATGGTAGGAGTCCATGGGCAGGCTGGCCAGCACATCGGGCGGGTTCAGGGCCAGTCCCATGCGGGCAATGGTGCAGTTCATGATGCCGAAACTGCGCTGGAGGATGGTGGAGAAGGTGTTGGCGGCATTGACGGGAAGGCGGTTCTCGCGTCCGTCCATCTGCAGGCGGAGCGCCTGCAGGTCGGTGGCGATACGTCCCATCAGGGGCAGCGCGTCGCGTTCTTGCAGGAGGGCGGCCCGGCTGTCCAGGAAGCCCTGGATCTCGCCGGCGTCAATCTGGTTCACGTTAAAACCCACCAGGATGTCGCCGGGGGTGCGCTGCACGCGGTTCAGGGGAAAGGTGTTCACCATGCCGCCGTCCACCAGCGTGCGGCCTTTCCATTTCACCGGCCGGAACATGGACGGGATGGAGATGGAGGCGCGGATGGCGTCAAACAGCGGTCCTTCCCGGAACAGGACTTCCTCGCCGGTGTACAGGTCGGTGGCAACGGCCGAAAAGGGGATGGGGAGGTCTTCGATGTTTCCCTCGGGCACCAGCTCCTTGATGGCGTTGATCACCTTGTCGCCTTTCACCAGATAGTTCTTGCTCACGGAGAAATCCATGAGGGTCATCACTTTCACGGGATCCAGCCCGAAAAGCCATTCCTTGAAGCTGTCCAGCCCGCCGGCCGCAAAGATGCCGCCCACCAGGGCGCCTGCCGATGCACCGGCTACGGATGTGATGGTATATCCCCGGGATTGTAGCTCTTCGATGGCTCCGATATAGGCGAAGCCCCGGGGCCCGCCGCTGGAAAGTGCAAGTGCAACATTTTTCATAATCCTGCAAATCTAATGATTATTTTTGAATAACCGTCAATTTTTATGCATAACAAAAAGGCTGACCACCGAGGGCCAGCCTTTTTCAGTTGTTTGTGAGGCGTTTATTTTCCGCTGCCGGTGCCGGCGCAGAGGTTGCCGTCGTAGGTCTTCACGGCCGCCTTGATGGCGTCGCTCAGGTCCAGGGTCTTGCGCACGTTGGAACCGTCCATCTCGGACATTTCGGCCCAGTTGATGTCGAACTTGGCGTCGCCGGTGCGGTTCACGAGGAAGGAGCCGTCAAAGTCGCTGTCATTCTGGAAACGCCAGTAGGCTACGAGGCCTTCGGACTTGTTGTCCACGTTGCACAGGCCGGCCTTCACTTCGGAGGCGCTGCGGGCTACGCTCCACACACGCACATAGTCGATGTAACCGTCGAAGAGCTGGCTGGTGGAGTAACCGGTGTTGTTCCAGGAACCGTCGTCCCAGGACATGCCGAACTCGATGCGCTCGAACTTGAGGGTGGGGTTCTTGAGGGTGTACTTGTTGATGTACACGCCGTTGTCATAGACAGACATGTTGGTGCCGTCGCAGACGATGGAGAGGGTGTGCCACTTTTCGGCCTCGAAGATGTAAGGCTTGGTTTCGCCTTCCTTGGTCACCTGGGGCTCGCCGCCCAGCATGGCGGAAGCGGAGAGGTGGAGCTGTCCCTTGCCGGCGTTGGAGCCGTTGGAGAAGCGGAGCATGATGCCCTGCTCACTCCTGTTCTCAATGCCGCCCAGGCGGTTGGGCATGCCGGGCTCGTGCCAGCTGCGGGGGAAGAAGCGCCACTCGATGGTGGAGTTGGCCAGTTCGATGCCTTCGAAGAGGTAGTTCTCGGAGAGTTCGGGCGTGAGCTCGAACACCTTGCCATAGAGTTCCTGGTCGGGCTCCGTGGGCTGGTCAGGATTCTCGGGCTGGTCGGGATTCTCGGGCTGGTCCGGCTGGTCGGGGTTCTCGGGCTCGGAGCTCGTTTTCACTTCGCAGATATTGCCGTCGAAGTCCTTCACGGCGGCCTTGATGGCATTGCTCAGATCCAGGGTCTTGCGCACGTTGGAACCGTCCATCTCGGACATTTCGGCCCAGTTGATGTCGAACTTGGAGTCGCCGGTGCGGTTCACGAGGAAGGAGCCGTCAAAGTCGCTGTCGTTCTGGAAACGCCAGTAGGCCACCAGACCCTCGGACTTGTTGTCCACGTCGCAGCGGCCGGCCTTGATCTCGGAGGCGCTGCGGGCTACGCTCCACACACGCACATAGTCAATGTAACCGT
>JAEEGK010015958.1_pt1 | contig 16566 bp, 4 predicted proteins | sample 8958771 | NCBI WGS metagenome assembly JAEEGK01 (sample SAMN16246547, study PRJNA631951) | gut metagenome | biome: gut microbiome; feature: rumen; material: SC-attached | host: Bos | place: Iran: Karaj | collected 2018-10 | reverse complement strand
CTGACCCGTCGTTTTTGCGTCAGCGAACAGCGTGCGGGGGTGCATGCTGTGGTGGGACGCCCCTATGACGGCATGGCCGTGGAGCGTCGCCAGGAGGTAGACGTGACGGTGGGCGGCGACGGGCTGCTGCCGCAGTATGTGGAGGTGTCGGTGCAGCAGAACGGACGGCTGGACAACATGCGCTGGCTGGAATTCAGCGGCTACGATGGCCAGGCATTGGCCTACCGCTACCGACCTTGTAACATCTTCGACGGCGGCAACACCTTCCGCTGGTTCGACTGCAGCAACCTGCGCACGCCGATGTACAACGTGGTGCGGATAGATGAATACGGGGGCGAGTGGCTGGTGCTGCTGAAACCCGACGAGGACCGCTCGGGTAAGCACTTCATCACCGAGACGGTGCTGAACGGGGGCATGAAAACCAACGTATGGGACCGCAACAATCCGCGCCTCGAGGCCGACTACGCCTGGGTCAACATCAGCCTGCCGATGGCCCAGCCGCTGATGGACGGCAACGTGTATGTCGTGGGGGCGCTGACCGACTGGCAGCTCGACTCGACGGCACTGATGGAATACAACCCGACGATGCGGGCCTACACCAAGCGGCTGCTGCTCAAACAGGGATACTATGCCTACCAGCTGCTGGTGAAACCGGCGGGACGCGACAACGGCGCCTCGCGGACGGCACGCCTGGAGGGCGACCACTACGAGACAGCCAACCGCTACACGGTGTATGTATATGTGCGCACACCGGCCGACCGCGCCGACCGGCTGGCGGGGGTGGCCAGCGTCGTAGCTACACGCTGAGGCGCAGCGCGGTGCGGCTGTCGGAAGTAAGACGGAAACGTTCGTCGGCCCGCAGGCCCACAAGCCAGACGATGCGCTCGTCGGCATCGACCATGAGATAGAGGTGGTTTTTCTCTATCAAATTCAACTTGCAATCTTTCAGAAAATCGCTCACCAGGCGGTCGTGTGCCATGCCGAAGGGGCGGAAACGGTCGCCGTCGCGCCAGAGGCGCAGCGAGAGCGGCTGCCGCAGGCGGTCGGCGTCGACCAGTGCCTCGTCGGGGCCACAGGGGCGCATCACTGGCTCGCAGGGCTCGACCCGCACAGCGGGCGGCTGCGGCGTCAGACGCGGCGCCACCAGCAGGCGGTCGCGGTCGATGACGGCCTCGTGGGTGGGTGAAAGGAAACGGCTGCCGGTGCGGGGTGCGTCGAGCGCGGCCTCGACATCGGAGGCCACCGAGGGGCTGAAGCCGTAGGGGGCCAGCAGCTCGTAGACCAGCGTGGCACGGGGCGAGAGTGCGGCGAGTTCAGATAATGGAAACGTTGTCAGCTGCAACCCGGCGACCGACAGGCGCGGCGTCAGCGTCTCTGTGAGGCGCTCGCGGAGCTCGGCGATATGGGCGCGGTAGACGGCTTCGACATCGGACAGGCGCGCGATGTTGGCCTCCATGGTGGCGTCGACCGAGGGGTAGAGTTGCCGCAAGAGAGGCATGAGTTGGTGGCGGATGCGGTTGCGGCGCGCGTCAAGCTCAAGATTGGTGCTGTCCTCGACATATTGCAAGCCGCGGTCGGCCACATAGCGGTCGATTTCGGCGCGCGAGAAGCAGAGCATGGGACGGACGACGCCGGCGGCGGCAGGGCGGATGCCGTGCAGGCCGGCAATGCCGGTGCCGCGGAAGAGGTTGAGGAAGAAGGTCTCGACAGAGTCGTCGCGGTGGTGGGCGGTGGCCACGCAGGGATAGCCGTGGTCGCGGCAGAGCGCGGCGAACCACTCGTAGCGCAGGCGACGGGCGGCCTCCTCGATGCTCTCGCCACTGGCGGCGGCGACGGCACGGGTGTCGAACGAAACGGTGTGGAATGTGGCGCCGAGGCGGTCGGCGAGGCTGCGGACGAAGGCCTGGTCGCGGTCGCAGTCGCCCGGGCGCAGGTTGAAATTGCAGTGCGCCACCGCAAAGCGGAAGCCGGCGCGGGCCATGAGGTCGGCCATAGCCACGGAGTCGCGGCCGCCACTGACAGCGAGCAGCACCTCTTCGCCTTTGGTGAAGAGGTGCTGCCGGTCAATGTAATCCACGAAGCGTTGCAGCATGGAAGCGTGCGGCTAACGGAGAATCATCTTGCGCATACGGCGTTCGCCGTTGACTTCGATGCCGTAGTAGTAGATGCCCGCGGGGTAGTTGTCCATGTCGAGCTCGACGGTGTTGTCGCCCGGAGCGGCATAGAGTTCGAAGCTGTTGACCATCTTGCCCATGGCATCCATCACGAAGAAGCGGACGCGGGCCGCATCGGGCACCGAGAAGGGTACCGTGGTGCGGTGGGCGTAGGGGTTGGGATAGTTCTGTCCGAGGTCAAGGATACCGGCGGTGACAGTAGGCATACCCTCGACATAGTTGACCACGGAGACATGCGTGGACTGGTTATTGGCGGGGTTGATGTCGGCCGCAAGATTCTGAATGCGTCCGTTGCCGACGTAGCTGCGCACAGGCGACTTGGGTATGGTGCGGCTGAACTCAACGGTGGCTACACGGCCCGGGTCGAGGCGACGGACAATGTTGTCGGACAGGTCGTTGCCGTTGATGGTGGCACGCAACGGGATGGTCTTGCCGGTGAGGGCGAGGTTACCGATGTTGCGCAGCTGGATGAAGACACGGCAGTCGGGTTCGGCATTCTCCTCAACAATGACGCCCAGCACCTCGATATCGACAAACTGGCGGTCGATCTGGGTGGTGGTGTCGTTGGAGGGGTCGTTGTCACCCTCGGCGTGGACAAAGCCTACGAAGTGGTCGTAGGGGGCCGAACGCGTCGGGAGCTGGACGTCGAACAGGTGGGTGGTGGAAGCAAGGGCCTGGAGTGTCTCGGGACGGTAGAAGGTGTCGCGGACGATGGTGGAGGTGTCGTTGTCGTACCAGAAGCCCACCTCGAAGGCGTTGACGCTGCGGGCGCCGCGGTTCTCGATGACAAGCTGGACCTTGACCCAGTTGTAGTTGGATGTGTCGACGACGACAGCAGCGGCAGCCACGTCGGTGATGGAGGCAATGCCCATGAAGCGTTTCTCGATGGTGTCGTTGTAGATGTAGTCGTTGACGTCGCTGGTGATGTAGCCCTGGATATGCATATTACCCATGGCGGCGCGGAACCGCTGGCGGAAGGTATAATTACAGTACTCGCGCGTGCGCAAAGAGTGGCCGAGAATATCCTGGAAGTTCACCTGCTCCACACAGCGCTGGCCGCCGTTGATGCTGTAGGTGAAGGTTGCCGAGGGTATCTCGTGGTAGCCGAAGTTACGGACACGCATGGTCACTTCGACCGAGTCACCTGCGATGACCCTATCGAGCGGGTAGACGAAGTCGACGACTTCGAGGTCTTCGTCGAGCGGCGAGAGGGCGAATTCGCGAGTGAGGGTATCATTGTCGGTGTAGATATCGGCCGAGAGCTTGGTGAAAGCCACAAAGGCGAAGGTGTCGGGGAAGTCGCTAGTGACGATGAAGGGAGAGGGGAACCGGAGCGTGTCATAGCCACCGGCCGGGATGTTGCAGTTGAATGTGGCCATGGGGGCAAGGTAGGTGCCATAATAGGTGTAGCCCATATTGACGCTGGTGACGCTGTCGTAACCATAGTTCTTAACGACCACTTCAGGATAGTATGTCTCGCCATAGCGGGGTGCCGCCGGCGTGATGACATCGACAACGCCGACATCGATTCTGCGGCGGGCACGCCCGATGCGGAAGTCATCGACAGCGCAACCCTCGCCGAAGGCGGCACCATCGTTGGAGGTCTGCGGCGTGGTGTAGACGAAACGGAACTGGAGTTTCTCGTTGAAGTCGCCAGAGATGATGTCGGTGCTAATCTTATACTCGGTGAAGCCGTTGGAGGTGCCGTCGAAGCGCAGGTCGTCCTCGTTGTTGTACCAACGGTTGCCGACGGTGTCGACCAGCTTCTCCCACTCGTTGCGATAGTTGTAGAACTCAACATGGGCAAAGCTGTTGTTGGTGAGGTTGCGCTGCAAGCGGAACGCAAGCGTATCGGAACGAATCTGCGAGATGTCAATGACAGGACTGTAGAGATAGCTGACATTACCGCGGCGACCTGTAATGATGTTGTTGGCATGCAAGTCGGTGACCCAGGCATTGGGCTCAGAATAGGCGGCAGAAATACGAGTCTTGGTCGGGATACCCCACTGCCAGTAGTTACGGGTATAGGGGTTGTGGATGTTGCCTGTGGGGGCGTACCAGTAGTTGAGAGAGTCGAAGTTGTCGTCGATGGTGAGGACGACGGTGTGGAAGTGGTGGTACTCGTAGGTCAGCGTGTCGTTGGAGCGGTTGCCGTCGTTCTGCAGGTTGTGCCAGATAGCGTAGTGCGTGGTGCCATAATCGAAGACTTCATCGGGCAGGGTGACCACGGTGCTGGTACCGGCAGGCAGGACACCTGTCCAGTGCAAGGTGTCTACCAAGGAGCTGCCATAGCCACCGCTCTGACGCAGGTAGATGAGGTCTGCGCTGGTGATGGGGGTGGTGCCCTTGTTGGCCATGCGGAAGGAGACGGTGACGGGGTTGTCGTTGCGGATAAGGGCGCTGCGCGGCGAGACAATCTGGGTGATGGCCAGGTCGGTCTCAGGCACCTGCGGGTCAACAAAGACGAGGAAGTCGACCATGTGGCCGTCGGCCGATTCCATGTTGGGCGTAGGTTCCTTATCGTAGTTGCTGACCACAACCCTCATCTTCATGTAGCCGAAGGATGCCCAGCGCGGCACAGTGATAGTGCGACGGAGTACCTCGTCGGTGAACATAATCGTCGAAGTAACGACATCTTCACCCACGTTGAGGAAGGAGCCGTTACGGTTGAAGTCGATGTAGACCGCCACCTTGCCGCGTTCACGCTCGTTGCTGTTGGGAATCGAGATAGCCACCAGAATGGAGTCAGTGGTGCCGCGGGTGAGGTGGAGCACCGGCCAATCGGGGTTGGAATAGGTACCAAAATTGGTGTAGGAACGGCCCATCGGCGGCAGGTCAATATCGATTTCGTTGAAGGAGACACGGGCAATATCCATAGCTCCGTTGGGACTGTTGGTCCGGGTGCCATAGGTACTCTCGGCCAAAGCGCTGAAGGGATAGTCGATCAGCGTGTTGTTGGCAGCGATGGGACGCAGCTGGTTGACCCAGCGCACGGTGTCGTTGCGGCGCACCATGTCGCCATCCAGATTCGTCCAGGCACGCAGGAAGAAGTTGCCTGCGGACAGCGGAGTGCTGTACTGGAAGAGTGAGTCAAAGGTGTAGACATGGGTTTGGCCGGGCTGGAGGGTGACATGACAGGTTTCGGTGACCTGCTGGATGGGGTTGGTGTTAGCATTCTTGCGGACCTGGTAGGTGATGGGAATGTCGGAGACCGTCGTGGTGCCGTAGTTAGCGATGCGCACACGGACAGTGTCGTTCTCCATGTAGACTCGGCCGCCGAGAGGCGTAAGGACCGTCTCGAGCGCCACGTCGGTGGGCACCTGCGGCGCGACATGGACATGCACCTCGGAGAAGTAGCTTGGGCAGCTCTTATCGCTTTGGCAGCGGAGATAATAGGTGGAGTCGTGATAGTAGCGCGGAGTGGTGCTCCAACGGCACGAAGAGTTGTAAGCCGCGAGGTTGGTGCCGGAGACAGAATAGAAGGGCGAAGCAGTCGAGTCGCGATACCACATGATGGGACGCTGATTGATCTGCGAGGCAGTCACCTCACCCCACGTGCCATAGGCGAAGGTGGTGTCACGTCCAACAGGTGCGGCGGGAGTATACCAGGAGTCGATAACCGGCGAAGCGGATGCGGCTGTTCCCGTAGAGTCGTTGGTAGAGGTGATATCATACTGGTAATGGCACCATCCATTGAGGCGCACCTTGATGTTGAGCACGGTATCGGTGGGATAAAGGTTTGCGATGGAGTCGAACGTGATGGTTCTCGGCTGGCCCTTGGGCAGGACAGTGGCGAGGGTATGGATTTCCCTAACCGTGTCGGGCATGGTGGCAATATTCAGCCGGTTGTTCATCGGGTTGTTCTGCTGGTAGGAAGGATAGTAGGCTTGCGTATGGAAGCCAATCTCGTACTGCGTGTTGGCCGGAAGATCCTTGAAACCGACATTCTTGAGGGTAATGGAGACCGAGACATCCTGCAGAGAGCAGCCCGTCTTGGAGACCTGGATTTTCTGCGCCTCAAGGTCGTAGGCGGGAGCCAGGTAGAAGGCGGTATCGGACACATTGTCGGTGGAATCGGAATCATTCTCCGAGATCAGCATTACACGCACCATCTGCGTGTCAATCACACCCAACTGCGTAGGCATCCACACCGAGTCAGTCTTGCTTTGACCTGCGAGGAGGGTACCCAACGGTTTGTTGGCCGAACGGTTGCCTGTCTCGTGGTCTTTGATATAGGCATACCAGTAGGCGTTGGTCTCGGTGGCGCTACCGTTGTTGTAGAAGATGACCTTCACCAAGACGGAATCGGTCTCGATGTTGTAGGGATTGTTGCGGTTGGGCGGCATCATCGGGGAGAGGATGCGCACGATAGACATGTTGCGCGACAAGATGGTCATCTGATGGGCGCCAATGGTGGGCGCGGGGATGGAGGGACGCTCGGTGCCGTCAATATCGTCGGTCACGTCAGGGTTGTACTGCGCCTTGCCAGCGAAGTTGGTCACCAGGAGGTGGAGGTCGTTGATGGCAGCAAAGTAAGCTTCATCATTCACCGAGCTAGCATCGCGCTGGCTGGTTGCCTGCAGATTGGCAAGCGTAGCGCAGTTGGCGCCCCAGTAGGCGAAGTTGGCAGCACCGGCATAGAAAGCATTGTAGTCGGAAGAGGTCAGAATGCCTCCGTCGGTCACATAGTAGGCAAATGAGCTATAGTTGGCGAAGATGTTGTTCATCACCTGTATGTGGTGAGATGCGCCAGTGTTGTTGGTCTTAGTGAGCATCATGGCGCGGGAGGCCACAGCCGTACCGGAGTAGACCCTGACAGAGTTGTAGTAGACATTCACATACTCGCAGTCCGTCATAATGATACCGCCAGGGTTGGTCAGGCCAGCCACAGCCGTGCCATAGCAGCTAATCATGTTGTTCACAATAGCGCCGTACTGCTGGTTGGAGCACTTGACAGAGGATAGGAATATACCCTGCTTGCCGCCATTCTTTTCGTCAATCAGGTATATCTTGTTCTTGCTAATCATGAAGGCACTGTCGACATTGGTAAGGGAGATACCCACCAGGCCACGTCCCGTGATATTGACACCCGACATAATCTCATTCTGGGTGATGTTGATATTGGTCACTCCCTGAAGCTCAATGCCTCGGTTCCAGAAGTTGGTGATACGGTTGTTGCGGAAGACTATGTCCTTATAGTTCTCGACCGTACCCATGTTCTTAACGGAGAAGTAGCCGCTGTCAATCCAGCTGTTGAGCACCTGCAGCTGTTGGACATTACCCTGAAGGATGACGCACGAAGCGTTGGTGTTGTTAATGGTACCTTTGACGCGGATGGTGCTATTCTGGATGACAATGTTGCGAGCATCCTGCATCACGACTGCATTGGCATAGTTGACGTTGTTGGCAGTCGGGCGTGCCACAATACGCATGCTGTCGACAATCACATTGGCGGCACCATCCAGCTGAAGCACATAGTTGAGGTTCTGGCTGGTAGAGGCCGTCATGAGTACCGTGGTGTCGGATGCGCCTCGGAAGGTAATGGTGTTGGTGTTCGAAGAACCTGCAATCTGATGCAGCACCACCTGCTCATTGTATACGCCCGCTGCCACCTTGAATACGACAGGGCCGTCGATACCCACACTGTTCAGAGTATCCACGGCGGCACCAATGGTGTGGAAGTCGGCAGTAGCGGCCGAAGCGATGGTATATGTTCCGCCACAGAAGCGAACCATGAAGGGCATCTCTATGGTGTCGTTATCGTGGACGATATCGCCCGATACAACCACAATAGCCTTGATGCTATGGCGGCCAGGGGCTATCGGGCGGCTCATCAGTCTCACCCGAGAGGTGGCTCCCACTGCAATACTACCAGTGACGTTGGTGGACTGCAGGGCGCCACCGTCAATTGAGTAGCGCAACTCGGCACCATTAATCACGTTGGCACCGAAGTTCCTCAAATCGACATCCATCTCCACATTGCCGCACGAATTATAGGTCACCGTGTCATAGCCGTCGGGCCACGCGATGCGTGCATCATAGCTCGGCACACCGGAAACGTTGATGGTAATCGGCTTAATCGGACCCTCGCAGCCGAAGAGCACAGTGTCGATAATATGGTCGGGATGGTTGAATACGATATCGGGACGGTTATTACTTCTCGTGCTAGCTCCAGTATATCCTGTCACCGACGGACTCAGAGCACTATTTTGGGCTTTATACAGTGTGGTATTGGCTTTTGCTGTAAATGCCGTCTGCACGCCTGTCGTCACTGCCTCTGCCAGTTCATAGGCCACCTGCACGGCAATGCTCGACACACCGTCCCATGTGAATGGTGTATCGAATTCATGCGACACCCACTGGTGTACGCTGCTGCTACGCAGGACGAACGGGGAACGAGTATAGACCAACTGTGTGGTCTTCCAAGCATTGGCATTAGCATTGGCATAAATGGTATCGGTGGTATGTCCAAGCGAAATGTAGTAGTTGACGAAGTTGACCGCCTGCACATTCAGCCAGACGGAATCCAGATGGAACGACAGCGACGTCACGGGTTCTCCTGCCTGCAGGCCCATCTTTCTCAACTCGTGAGCAGAATAGATGAACTGCTGCTTGACAAACTTATTGTTGGGCTGATAGGGCGATGGATATGCCGCCTTGGCTGTAAGATCGGCCAGAGTACCTATATGTCCGCCAATAGTATCGGAAACCACATACCGCAAACCGATAATCTCGGGAGAATACAACGGAGCCGTCACATAGACATCCCCAGTATCCAACACATTGTTCAAACTGTCATACCATACGGCGATGGCTCCCGGACCTGGATTAGCCACGATGGTCTCCGTCAGGCCATAGGCTACCGTCCGCGGGCTTGTCACCGTAGGCAGACCGGGCTGGTAGAGCGAACGTGCCGAGACATAATCGGTATCGTTGACCTGGTATGTGTCGCCGCTCACACCCGAGACCCACACCTTAACGTTGATAGTCTGATTCTGACTGACAGACATATTCAACGGCTGGGTGAAAGTAAATGTGCGTTCAGCGCCCGGCACTACAGTTCCGCTCATATTCTCGGTCACCACAGCGCCACCATCTGCCTGATAGTGCATCACCATGCCGGTAGCCGTCTGCGTGCCATAGTTGTGCAGTGTAGCTGTCACCGTCTCGTTGCCGAGACCGCAGCCCGAAGGAAGCTCGCCGGCCTCCACTCCAATGTCTGCTGTCGGTACCGACTGCATCAAGACGGTGGCTGTGGCAAACTCCGTGGAACACCCGTTATCCGAGTACCTAATCCATGCGTTGTCGACATCCCCGATAAACATCGGGTTGGCATTCGTCGACATTCTCCAGTCGGAGGCAGTCCCATTGAATGCTGTGCGAACTATACCACCCGTCGTGTTGGGAGTCACCGAAAGTGCAGCACCCGACCACACATAGTTCGGGACGTTCTGGGTAGCCCATCTGACGGCATTGGTCGTATTGGTTGAGATCACTGCGTTCAAGGCCACAGCATCTTCCACCACACCGTTGTGCCTATAGACAAGGCCTATATTGGCATTCACGGCCGGCGAAATCACCTGTCCGAAGTGTATTGTGGCAGCGGGGTTCGTAGACGTTCCATCCACATACTGCACCACCATTGATTCCCCTGGCGCTATACGCACATCCCAGAAGCAGAGCACCTTGTTGTTATAGGTACTTGTTGGGGACACCATTATCAGCGTGTCACCCGCCAAATAGGCGGTGTCGTCACCCACATTGGTCAACTGCACCGCGAACTTGGTGGTCGACTTCATCCATTGCGGCATCGGGTCGGTGAGACCCACTGCATTGTTGGGCTTGAACTGCACCTGCGTGATACGCACGATAGGAGCCGAACGACGCTGCTTGAAATAGAAGTGCGTGTCCTGACGCAGCGACTCCGTGACAAGAGTATCGCCCACATAGAACGGTTCCGCATCGTTCATGCTGCGATACCAGTAGAGTTTCGAACGGCGCTTCGGTGCCGTAGCACTATTATAGGCGTTCCACTCCTGCACACCCGCAGTGGGCACCACTGTGGCAGCCGTGGCATAGGGGATCGTCATCGTCAAGTTGCTCGCCGCCAACTGGTGGTAACGACTGATGACGGTGAAAGTGTTGGTATCATTGGTCTGGTTCGGGTCGACGCTGCTAATGTTCCACACCCTAATGTGGTATACCGAGTCATAGATGCCGTTGGCCGGAAGTTGCAACATCTGGCCTGTGTGAATGGTGATTGTGTCATTCGCCGGTATCGTCTGCGTCACCTGGTAGGTCTGCACCGCGCCGCCATTGACCTGGTAGGAAAGACTCAACGTGCGGTTAGCATTGGGAGTAAAGGCGGTAGTACCGCTGTTGCGCAACCTGACCACAAGCTCCACACTGGCAGGCATGTCACAGGTATCAGCCACTGGACTTGCCAATGCCTCCGGTTCGAAGTCATAGTAAAGCGACACAAACTCGAAAGCACCCGGGCAGGGAGTCTGCGCATGACGCACCGTGTCGAACATATCAGTGGTGATCCCGCTGATGGGGGTACCCAATCCTTTAATAAGTCTGTTGTAGGTACGGAGGTCTACGCGGGAGCCATTGAGGAATGCCGGGTCGAGGAAAGCCGACGTGTTGTCCCCCGACGCGGCAGACCACTGGTCCAGCGTGTGGAAACTGGATCCGCCAATACGGTTCAGCGTATAGGCTTCCGAGTAGTAGACATTGTGTCCCACGTCGTTGGAGCCCAAGCTGAACGGCACAACGTTCAAGGCGTAGTTGGACTCATCGAAGCAGGCCACGATATTGTTCAGGAAGCGACTGTTGATTACCGAGTTGCCCATGGTCGCCGTCGCTATGTTGATGCGCTGGGCGGCGGTCATCTTCACCGAGTTGTACACCACATCCATCCATTCGCCCTGGATGATGTTCATAGGCGTGGTCAACAGGTTTGACTGACCGTCATCATTACACACAATCATGTTGTTGGCGATAAACGCATGGTTGGACGAGGTGCCATATATGTGGCTCACACCGAGGGCTCCGGCACCATGGCTGGTGTACAGCTTATTGGCCATCACACGGACGTTCCCGCTGCACGAATATACCAGCAGCACATAACTTGCGTTGCTCGTCACATCATACATCTCGTTGCGCTCAATCGACACACCTGCCATGTACGACACATTGACGGCGTTGTTGTACTGATTCTCGAAGAAACTGCGCGTCACCGTGCCGTTCTGGGCGCGGGCATCTGCCGACTGACCCACCAGGCTGACGCCAATATTGCCGCCACGAAACGTACAGCCATCGACGGTTAGATTAGCAGCAAATCCCGAATAAATCATGGCACTTATCCTCTGTGCTGCAGCAGGATTAGCCAAACTGTCGACAAACTCGCATCGATCGAACCGGCAATTTTGGCTTGTCGCGCCGAGCGTCACCATATTGGTTAGCGCACCGCCGCGACGCACAAACTTGATGTCCCTGAACCTAACGTTCTGCACATTCGTGAGGTTGACTATCTCGTTGGCGCCGGTATTGGCGTCGGCATATAGTATCACGCCATTGCTTATCGGCTGGAACACAAGGTAGTTGTTGCCCGCCAAGCCGTTGACCACCGGCATCGTAAACGGAGCATAGGAGCCCGGGGCCAGCTTGACAATCAGCGAATCGCTCAGTCCGCACTGCGACAGCGAGAAGAGGAATTCCTCGATGGTGTTGTAGTCGGGGGTAGCGCCACCGATATAGCGTACTCCACTCAACGCACCTGCGCAGGCAATGAACGACGTATCGCTCGGATTGTTCAGCCTGCTCGAGTTGTTATAGGGCTCATGGTCACGGTAATAGTTGTTGCCCGCCATCAAAGTGTCCTGGGTCCATGCACGGAGGGTATGGAAACCGGCGGCCAACGTCACCCCTGACGCAATGGTCACCGTAGTGGTGTCACCTCCGGCGAGCGAGCCTGTCCAGTCGAAGTGTCCCGTCACCGTATCGTCCAACGCGTAGTTAATCCTCACGGCATTCACCGTCGCGACACCGAAGTTCTTCAACTGCACATCGAAGTGGGTCGGTTGCGTCACCACCGGGGTTGTTCTGTTCGGAAAGACCAGCGCAGAAATGCCCATATCGTACACCAGCGGCTGGTTGCTCTTCTGCGTGGGCACCACCGAAGGCCTGTTGTTTATGTCATCCGTTGATGTCTTGAAGTCGGAATATGTGTATGCGTTGTTGGTATTGCCCAAGAAAGCATCAATACCATTGTAGAAGATAGTATGTTTTGTATTCGGTGCCGGAATCATCTTGATAGTGGCATTCGCCGGGTCAACCGACCCCGTACCGTCATAGATAACTTGGAACACAATGTCCTTGCCGGCATAGAAAAATGTATCCTGGAACCGCAGCGGCAGTATAGCACCTGCCGCAGCCTCCCCGATAGAGAATGTCGAGTCGAAAACAACGTCCATGTAGTCTTTCGTAAATTTCACAGGGTCTCCGTTCGTTACCACCGTATGCGATGTCGGCGCATTTTTCATCCTCAACTGGAAGTTCGTGCGGGTCGAGCTTTGTGTATTGGCACCTATCGTGAACTTAATTTCCGTCATAGCACCCGGGCCATAACCTGCATTGGCCAGCAACGCCGAGTCATAAATCCACTCGCTGCGGTTGTCGAGATATGGCGGGAAGGGACAGTATCCATAGTTCGAGTTCGGCGGGCCGGTCAACCCTACGGGGGCCGGATTGCCCAACTGTTCCACTCCTCGCACACACCAATAGTTCACCCACGCGTCAGCTGCCGCGGGGAATGTCGCTTCGTTGGCGTTGGTCGAGGCATCCTTGACCACGCAGTAGAAACGCATCAGTGTGTCGTAACCCTCAAAGGGGATGCGGGCCGAGAAATGCGCATAGCTGTAGCCGTCATGTCTGACGATATTGCCGTCGAAATTCATCGGCAGTCGTATCGGCGTCAAGTCGCTGCCGACCGTGTAGAACAGATATACCGAATCGTTGTCGATGCCCTGCGGCACTGTGGTGCGCGCGTCAAGTTCGATGCGGGCGCCGCGGCTGCTCGGATGCGGACCGCCGTCAGGATAGAGCATCATGGTGATGAGTGGCTTCTTCATCTCGCTCTGGCTGGAACGAATCCTCAGGTTGTCAATCCACCAACCGGCATTCGACGGCACCGCGCCCGACATGAGTCTCTGCTTCAGCACAAACTTGAATATCAGCTTGCGCTCATTGATAGGCACTGAGGCTGGTAGCATAGTATTGATATCAAAACGCTCGTGTTTCCACAGTGCATTGCTGAGCGATTCGTTGTGCCATTCGTCATATGAGTAGTTGTTGAACGTACCTGTCTGGTCAAACTGGTCGCAATAACCTTCCTCATCCTTGTTATAGTGCTGGCCTGATAATTGAACAGCCTGATCGTCCGATTGATTGGCACGCTTCACAAAAATCTGGCAGATCTGTGCGCCGTAACCCATATTGGCAGCGATGTTGCAAATGTGGTCAAATTCCAGTGCCACATTGCGCAGCGTCGCATTCTGAGTGAAGTCCAGCGTATCAAGCACCATTGACACATCGGTGGTCGTGGTTTGCTTCAGTCTGAGGCTCTGCTGTCCGCCGGCGTGCAGGGTGGTCGAAAACTCATACGAGTTGTTCGTGACAGTATAGCTCACCGGGTCGTTGGTTTCGAACCCTTGACCATACATCAAATACACCTGGGCCTGCGAAACAAGTCCCAAAAACGAGAAAATTACACCTAAAAACAAATACTTTGTTCTCATATTTCGTTTTTATTTTTTCTTTATTATCAGTCGTTTACATATTAATTTACGGGCATACCGTCCCCTTTTGGGGCACACTATTCCCAATGCAAATATACAAATAAAAATGGACATTGCGCCCATTTTTATATTAAAAAATATTAATCACACCTCTTGCAGCCTTCCCGCTACCCGTGGATACGCTGCTCCAAAGCCTCGTAGAGCATCACTCCCGCCGCCACCGAAACGTTGAGCGACGCCACCGCTCCAACCATCGGGAGCTTGGCACGCACATCGCACATTTTCAGCAACTCGGGACTGATTCCTGTCTCTTCATTTCCCATGATAAGGAGGGTTGGCTGACGGAAGTCAACCTCGCGGTAGTGCACCACCCCTTTCTCGGTTGATGCCACCACCTGATAGCCGCACTGCTTGGCCAGGTTGACCACCGTCTTCAGGTTCGCTTCGCGACATACCGGCAGGCGCATCAACGCACCGCTGCTGGCCTTGACGGCATCTTCGTTCAGTGCCGCCGACCCGTGGTCGGGCACTATCAAGGCGGCCACGCCTGTGCACTCGGCTGTGCGGGCGATGGCACCCATATTGCGCACATCGGTGATATGGTCGAGCAGCAACAACAGTGGCGATTCCTGCAACGTCTCCACCAATTCCATGAAACTGTGGTACTTCACCGCCGCAATTGTGGCCACGACCCCTTGATGGTTCCCTGTGGTCATCTTGTTGAGCTTCTCCACCGGCACATACTGGATAGGTATATCGCTGTCACGCAACTTGTTGCGCAGTTCTCCCGCCAAGGTGCCGCCCAAGTCTTTCTGCAGCAGCACCCGCTCTATCCGGACGCCGCTGTCCACGGCCTCCATCACAGGCCGTATGCCGTAGATTATCTGCTGTTTACTCGATGTTTTTTCCATCCTTGATTGTGATTTTGCGGTCGGCCATGGCGGCCAGTTCTTCGTTGTGTGTGACAATGACAAATGTCTGTCCCAACTCCTTGCGCAGGGTGAAAAACAGCTCATGGAGTTCACGGGCATGCTGCGAGTCGAGATTACCCGACGGCTCGTCGGCCAGCACCGCCATCGGCGCGTTCATCAACGCGCGCGCTACGCTGACCCGCTGACATTCTCCGCCACTCATGGCTGCCGGTTTATGCTCCGCACGTTGCGCCATGCGCAGCAAATCCAGCAGTTCCATAGCCCGTTTGCGGGCTTCGACTTGCGACTTGCCGGCTATCAGCGCCGGTATCATCACATTCTCCACCGCTGTGAACTCCGGCAGCAGGTGATGTGCCTGGAACACAAAGCCTATCCGTTGGTTTCTGAACCGCGCCAACTCCTTGTCTTTCATCTTCGTCACATCCATGTCGCCATACAGCAGCGTGCCGCTGTCGGCACGGTCGAGCGTACCGAGAATCTGCAACAGCGTGGTCTTACCGGCCCCCGAGGCGCCCACAATCGACACCACCTCGCCCTTCTCAATGGTCAGGTTGATGTCGCGCAGCACATGCAACGCCCCGTAGCTCTTGTTGATATTTACTGCCTTAATCATACTTCAATACCGTTCAGGAACACCCGTTTCACCTTGTTCTCGCCGTAGGCGTAAGGCATGTACTCGTAACTTGGTATTGGCTTGGTGATGTAGAAATTGGCCTTTTTACCAACGGCAATGCCGCCCACCTCATCGCTCACACCCATGGCGTAGGCGGTGTTGAGTGTGGTGGCGTTGATGGCCTCTTCGGGTGTGAGTCGGTAGCGTATGCAGGCCATCGAGAGGATGAGCTGCATATTGCCCGAGGGCGAGGTGCCTGGATTGTAGTCGGAGGCCATAGCCACCGGCAGACCCGCCTCTATCATCTTGCGGGCCGGCGAAAGCGGCAGGTTCAGGAAGAAGGCGCATCCGGGCAGAATGGTAGGCATGGTGTCGGTGCCTTTCAGGCACTCAATCTCGGCGTCACCCATCTGCTCAAGGTGGTCAACCGAAATGGCGTTGTATTTCACACCCACCTGCACGCCGCCCGAGACAGCCATCTCGTTGGCGTGTATCTTGGGCCGCATGCCGTATTTGATGCCAGCTTCGAGGATTCGTGCGGTATCCCCGACGGTGAAGAACCCTTGGTCGCAGAACACGTCGATGAAGTCGGCAAGGCCCTCGTCTGCCACACGCGGAATCATCTCGTTGATGACCAGGTCGACATAATCCTCCTGGTGGCCGCGGTATTCCATCGGGATGCCGTGTGCGCCGAGGAAGTTCGACTTGATGGTCATGGGCGAGGTCTCCTTCAGGCGGCGTATGACGCGCAGCAGCTTCAGCTCGCTCTCGGTCGAGAGGCCGTAGCCGCTCTTTATCTCTATGGCGCCGGTACCCATGCGCATCACCTCGTCGAGGCGTTGTTTGGCCATATTGTAGAGTTCGTCCTCTGAGGCTGCCGCAGTGGCTTTCGCCGAGTTGAGGATACCTCCTCCCCTCTTGGCGATTTCTTCATAGCTGAGGCCGCGTATCTTATCAACAAACTCATGCTCGCGCGAGCTGGCGTAGACGATATGGGTGTGCGAATCGGAGAAGGTGGGGAAGACCAGACTCCCCGCGGCATCCAC
>JAEEGK010015956.1_pt1 | contig 16566 bp, 9 predicted proteins | sample 8958771 | NCBI WGS metagenome assembly JAEEGK01 (sample SAMN16246547, study PRJNA631951) | gut metagenome | biome: gut microbiome; feature: rumen; material: SC-attached | host: Bos | place: Iran: Karaj | collected 2018-10 | reverse complement strand
CCAATCCCCAATCCCCAATCCCCAAAATGAATAAATATTGATTTTTTTGTTTGTAATCAAATAAAAATAACTATTATTTTTTAACTTTGAAATAAAATTCGATTATTGATTTGTGTTTAAAAAATTAGATGATAAATTTTATTTTGAGAAAAAAAAATGGAACAATTTAAATTTAATATAAATTATGAAAATTGTTTGACAAATTTATCATCTTCAATAAGAAAATATTTTAATCTTCCTTATTATCATAAAACATTACCATTAATAGATAAAATTTTAGAAGAAAAAAAGCCAGAAAATTTAATAGTGATGTTATTTGATGGAATGGGTTCAAGAATAATAAAAAAAAATTTACCAGAAAATTCTTTTTTGATAAAAAAACAAATAACAGAAATTACTTCAGTTTTTCCTCCAACTACAACAGCAGCAACAACAAGTTTAGAAACTGGATTAAATCCAATTGAACATGGATGGCTTGGATGGACAATGTATATTAATCCTTTAAATAATATTTATACATTATTTTGGAATTCTAAAATGGGAGAAAAAGAAGTTGATGAATCTTTTATTGAAGTAAAAGAAAATTATTTAAATCCAAAAAGAATTGTTGATGAACTAAATGAAAATGAAATATGTGAAAGTTATTTATTAAGTCCACATTGTGATGAAAACAAAAAGTGTAATATAAAATATCAAAAATTAAATAATATGTTTGAAACTCTTGAAGAATTGATATCTAAAAAAGGAAAAAAATATATTTATGTTTATAATAATGAACCAGATCATACTATGCATTCAAAAGGTTGTTATTCTAATGAAGCTATTAAAGAAATTAAAAAAATAAATAATTCAGTTGAAAAATTTTCTCAAAAAATAAATTCTGATAATACATTAATAATAGTTACTGCTGATCATGGCCATTTAACTAATGAAAATGTTATTTTATGTGAAGAAATTAGTAATTTAATGGAAAGAAATTTATCAATCGAAGGAAGAGCTTGTTCTTTTAAAATAAAAAAAGGAAAAGAAGAAAAATTTAAGAATAAATTTAATTTATATTATGGTAATGATTTTTATTTATTTTCAAAAGATGAAGTTATAAAAAATCAATTTTTTGGTGATGGAAATATGAATTTTTTATATGAAAGTGCAATAGGAGATTTCCTTGCTATTTCAAAAAATAAAAAAAATTTAATTGAACCTAATGATATACTATTAAAATCTGGGCATGGTGGGATTTCAGATGATGAATCATATATTCCTATAATTATTATATAACAATTTTCTTTAATGAAGAATTATGTCTATTCAAATGAAATTTATCAGATATTTAATATTAAAATTTCAAAAGATTAAAATCATTTAACTCAATTATATAATAAAAACTTAATTATTAATTTTAACTTAAAAATAGAAATAAACAAATTAATTATAATATAGAAAATCCTAATTCAATTGAGAACTATGGAATGCAAAATACCTACAGCTAATCCCATGAGTAATAGTATGGTTTAGAAACAAATTAAAAGTTAATTATATTTTTATTTATTTCATTTCTTTAAATTATTGTTTTTTAGTATTTCTTTTTAAAAAAAAATAAAGGTAAATAAATAATTTGAAATTCGACTTGGGAATTAGAGATTAGGTCTCATCCAAATCCAATCTATATTAAATTCTTAAATAAATAATTTTATATTATTTATTACTTTTATTATAGCATTCATGAATGGAGTTTTTATTGAAAGATAGTTATTGTTAAAATGTCCATATCTTAATTAAAATAATTATTCTATTATTATAAATGTTTTTCAATTTGAAGATATTTTTTTTATATTAAAGATTTATTAAAAATTAATTTAATCACTTATTTAAAAAGTTTTGAATAATTGAAGGATAATTAATTTTTTACATTAAGTTTAAATTTATTATTATAATTAATTTATTTTTAATAAATCCCTCCAAAAAATCAATAATAATAATTTAATTATTTATCTTAATATATGAATGAATGAAAATTAATATTTTATCTTCAAATGGGTAAAAAAAATTTAGATGAAGGGCTTTCTGATTCAGAATATTCTTCAGAAGAACCAAAAAAGAAAGTAGAAAAAAAAAAAGAAGAAGAAAAAGAAGACATTGAAAGTTCTGATGATGAAGGAATTGAAATAATAAAAAAGAAAACAAAAAGAGAAGAAAAATCAAAAAAAAAAAATATAAAAAAAGAAGATTCTGATGATTCTGAAGAAGAAGAAGAAAAAGTGAAAAAAATTCAAAAAAAAAATCCCAAAAAAACTCCAAAAAAAAAGAATGTAAAAAAAGAAGAATCTGATGATTCTGAAGAAGAAGAAAAAAAAGTTGAAAAAAAAACTCCAAAAAGAACTCCAAAAAAAATTGAAAAAAAAGAAGAAAAAAAAATTGATTCTGATGATGATGATTCTGAAGAGGAAGTAAAACCAAAGAAAAGAAAGAAAACTCCAAAAAAAAAAATAGAAGAAAAATCAGATGATGATGACTCAGATGAAGATGAAAAACCAAAAAAAAAAACTCCGAAAAAAAAAACTCCAAAAAAAAATACTCCAAAAAAAACACCAAAAAAAAATACTCCAAAAAAAAATACTCCTAAAAAACAAAAAAATAAAAAAATTGAGAAAGATTCAGATTCAGAATCAGATTCAGAAAAAAGTGAAAAATCTGAAAATTCAGAAAAAAATGAAGAAAAAAAAAATTCAAAAATAGAAAATTCTGAAAATTCTGAAAAATCAGAAAAATCAGAAAAATCTGAAAAATCGGAAAAATCTGAAAAATCAGAAAAATCAGAAAATTCTTCAAAAAATGAAAATTTAGAAAATCTTCCATCTAACGTATATGAAGAACTTTTTGTACGAAATTTATCATATTCAACAAGTGAACAATCTTTAGCAGAATATTTTATGAAATACGGAGATGTTGAAGTAGCTCAAATAGTAAAAGACAAAAAAACCCAAAAATCTCGTGGTTTTGGTTTTGTTAAATTTTATGAAAAAAAAGCTGCTTATTTAGCAATGAAAGATTCAGAAAATTTAATGTTAGATGATCGAAAACTTCAAATTCGATATTCGAATGATAAAACTAAAGAAAATAAAAGTTCTCAAAACACTCAAAATACTCAAAATTCAAATTTTTCAATTTTTGTTGGAAATCTTAGTTTCAAAAGTAAAGAAAGTGATATAAGAAATTTTTTTAGTGACTGTGGACAAGTTCTCGATGTTAGAATAGCTAAAAATGAAGAAGGAAAAATGAAAGGTTTTGCTCATGTGGATTTTGATTCTAAAGAAGCTGTTGAAAAAGCCATTGAAAAAAATGGACAAAGTTTAGGAGGAAGAGAATTAAGGATTGATGCCTCTACTCCTAAAGGAAGAGGAAACTCTCAAGGAAGAGGTAGAGGAAAGCCACGAGGTAGAGGAAGGGGTGGTAGTGTAGACCCTGTAGATAAAGCTAAGAAAAGTGGTGCTATAATTCAAAGTGAAGGAGGTCATGTTAAGAAGTTTGAAGATAGTGATGAAGATGATGATTAAAAATTATTTTTTTTCTGTATTTCGAAATTTTTTTTCTTTGTTTTGCTTTTTTATTTTCATTTAATGATTTTTAATAATAAATAAATTGTTTTTTATTTTTTTTTTTGTAATTAATTATTTAATATATTTTCTATTTCATTCATTTAATTTTTTATTTGAAATTTCATAAAAGAATAAAAAAATTAAAAAATGGGAGAATTCCTAAGTACTCCAATAAAAGACAAACAATCTGAAGACGGTGAAAACTCAATAGTAAAACACCATATAAAACCTCTATATAATCATCATATAGTTACGTTTTGGGTCTTGTTCAATGCAAGGATGGAGGAAACGTATGGAAGACGCTCACTTTGCATCATTAGATCTGGGTCCAAACAAGGACACTAACCTTTTTGGGGTGTTTGATGGACACGGTGGAAGCGAGGTATCGACATATGTAAGTAATCACTTTACTGAAGAATTCCTTAAAATGCCATCTTACCAAAACAATGATATCAAATCAGCATTGGAGTCAACATATTTAAAAATGGATGAAATGATGTTATTAGAAGAAGGTCGTCAGGAATTAATAAAAGAGAGTAAAAAATCAAAAGAAGAATGTTCAAAACTTCGAGAAAACACAAAAAATTCTCAAATCGAACTCCTTCGAGAAGCGATTGACCCAAAAGAACAACCAGATGCCCAAATATCTATGTTCACAGGTAGCACAGCATGTGTTCTGTGTGTGAAGGACAAAAAATTATTCTTTGCCAATTCAGGAGACTCTAGAAGTGTACTATTTCGTGGAGGTGAGGCCTTGGCGATGAGTGTTGATCACAAGCCTGAGATCCCATCTGAATTGAAACGTATTGAAAAAGCAGGTGGATGGGTTTCTGATGGAAGAGTTTTAGGAAACTTGAATTTGAGTAGAGGACTTGGGGATTCAGAGTATAAACTCAATGAAAAATTGAAAAAAGAAGATCAAATAATTTCTGCTTTTCCTGATATTAAAATTGAGAATATAAATGATTGTGATTTTTGTGTTATTGCTTGTGATGGAATTTGGGATTGTAAAAGTAATCAAGAAGTTTGTGATTTTTTTAAAGATAAATTTAAAAAACAACCTAATGGGAAAATTTCGAAAATGATTGAAGAATTATTTGATGAAATTTTGGCTCCTGATGTTTTTACTGAGACTGGAGTTGGATGTGATAATATGAGTTGTATTGTTGTACAATTTAAAAAATGAGATATTGACCTTTTTAATTTAAATTAATTTAAAAATTTTTTTTTACTTTTTTTGAATGATTATTAAGTTAATTGTAATGCAGTTTTTTAATTGTTTTTTATATTTTAATCTTTTACTACAACAAAAATTTCCTCAATCTATAACATAATATAACAATTATTTATTTATTCAATTGGTTCTTTTGAATCATTAAATTTATCAATTTTATAATTCTAATATAATAATACATCCATTTTCTTTATAAAATTTTGTTAGATGAAAAATTTTCATAAAAATTTTAATAACTCTATTAATAATTAAAATATAATTTTTAATATTTTTTTAGAAATTAATACATCTCAAATAAAACGATTTTCTTGTACTTCATAGAATTTTATTCTTGTGAATTTTTTTTAAAGAAATATTTTTATGTTCATTGAAATTTTTTTCAATATTAATAATTTAATTAAAATATAAATATTCTTGAGCCTACTCTTTTTGTTTTTTATAATTTCCTTTTTTTTAATAATTTTTAATTCAATTTCTTCACTAATAATAATATATAAAGAAATAATTAATTTATTAGTATTTTTATAATTAGTCTTATTTTTTCTAATTTTTTTGTTTATGTAATTATTTCTTAGATCAAAGAACCTCAAATACAATTTTTATTTTGGAATTAAAAGAAAGTATTCTTTATTATCTTTAATTTTTTTTTAAAAATTAGTTTTGTTTGAAAAAAATAAATTAAAATTATTAATTATATTAATTTAATAAATCATCAATGTCTATATCTTCTTTTATATCAATTTTATTTTCTTTTTTTTCTTCAAATTTTTTTTCATTATTTTTTTTTAAATTATCATTATTTTTAATTGAAATCCTTTTTCCATTATTTTTTTCTTCATTATTTTTTATTGTATTTTTATTTTTCCAATCACTTTTAATGCCAGAAATAATTTGTAAATTATTATTTGCATATTCTTTTAACAATCCATCATCTTTTTTTCTTTTCATAAAATCAGGAAAAATAGTAAATTTACTAAAATCAATTAATTTGTTTTTAATTTTCCTTTCATGAGTATCAGCAAATAAATCTTTTTTATTATCTTTACAATTCTCATTATTATTTTTTTTACTAAAATTTTCAAAATTTAATTGATAATAATTATTTTTTTTAACTTCAAAATCTAAAACTTTTGTCATATGAATTATTCTTTGACAAGAAGCAGATTTTTGTATATTTTCAATATTATTATGTTTATCATCATATAAATCAACATGAGGATTGATTTTTTTTATCAATCTACTTGTATTATTATTAATTATATTTTCTTCATTTCCATTAATAAAATTTTTTAAAGAAGGATATTGTTTTTTATCTCTTAATTCTCTTAATTTAAAAGCTGCTAAACTTTCATCAAAAATTTCATAATGTAATGCTTTTTTTTTTGGATCTTTTCTTGGTCTTAAAATTTCATAAATTTCTTTCATTTTTTCTTTTGTTTTTTCATTATAAATTGAATTACTTAAATTCATCATTGATTTATTTATTTTACTTTCATTTTCATTTTTTTTTTGAGAATGAAATAATATTTTATTTATTTTCTTTTTTAAATTTTCTTTCCCTTTATTTTTACTTTTTGAAGATGAATTATTGTAAAATTTCTTATTCATATAAATTTTCCTAACTTCAAGATTATTATTTTTTAAATTTTCATTAATAAAATTTATTTTTATTTTCTTATTTTTATCTGTATTTGTTTTAGAATCAAAAAGAGAAAACAATAAATCATTTTTTAATTGAATAATATTATCATTATTAAAAGATTTTTGATTTTCAGAATTAGTGCTTTTTTTATTTAAATTATTTAAATAGTCAATTGCTGAAGTATACTTATTTTTAATTTTTTTATCTATTGAATCCATATTACTATTATTTATAGAGAATAAGGAATTAAAATCTTGATTTAAATTTGCTCTACTTTTAATATTATTTTGATTATTTATTAAAAATTTTGAAGAATTTTCTGAATTTGATTGAGCTAAACTTTTCATTTTTATCAATTATTTTATTATTTTTATTTAAAAATTTTAACGAATTCAAATGAAAAGATAATAAATTAATTTGTATAAAGAATATATGAAATAATTCCTTCTTCATTTAATAAATAAAATAACAAATATTTTATTATATATATGGAGTTGACAAAAAATGGTTTGAAAAATTTTTTTATTAATAAAAAAATTATATTTATTTTTTCAAATTAGTGGCATTTACAATAAGCATTTTTTTATTATTTTAATCTATACTTAAGATGGAAATAAATAACAAATGATATTATTAGTTTTCTTCTTTTTTAATAAAAAGGAATAAAATTTTAAATTTTTTTTATAATTGAAGGAAAAATTTTTATTAAATTGATTAACAATCACAAATTAAGTAAAATATTTCTTTCTTAAAAAATCTTTATTAAAAAAGTTATTTTTTGAATAAATGCTTGTTTGATTAATAAAGAAGAAAACATTTTTTATTCAAAAATTGAAAACATATTTATTATTTATTTAAAAAAAAAACAATAAAAATAAAGAATTAAATGTTCTTTTCAATTTTTATATTTTTGTTTAACATAAAATATTCATTCATATTAATAGCATTATTAATATTAAAAAAAGTTAAATTTAAAGAAGTTTAAAGAATAACAATTATAAAACATACAAATCATATTATTAACTTTAGTGGTATTAAAATTAGTTAAGTTTAAATAAGTTAAAGAAGAATAATTATAAAAAATAAATCTCATATTATTTACATTAAATGTATTAAAATTAGTTAAAGAATATAAATACGAAACATATAACTAATATCTTGAAATATTAAGTATTAAAAATTATATTAATAAATAAATTAAATTAAATTAAATAATCAATAAATGAAAAGAAGAAAATAAGAAAAATAATTAAAAAGAGAAAATTATTGATAAAAAAATTTATTGAGAAAATTATTAGAATCACATAAAAAATATATTATTTCCAAATAAACTATCTTCAAATTATCCTAAATTAGTTGTGTTATATAAAGTAGATAAATTAATATAGAAGTTTATTAAGACAGAGATATGGTTTTAAATAGATTTAATTAGAAATTGTTTTTGGTAATTGAGCACAGAATCTAATATTATACTAAAAAAAATTCACAATTCAATATTTAAGTTTTTCTTATCTGTTGTTGTATAAATTGTCTTCAAGGTATTTTTTAAAAATCATAATTTTTCCTAAAACAGATATTTAAGTTTTTTTCATTTCATTAAAAAATATTATTGAAATTTCTTTAAATTATTATTCTTTTGAAGAATTTTTATCATGTTTTGATTCTTTTCTTTCTTTGTCAAAAACGAGAAATAAAGAAAAATATTACTTTTTATTGATAATTAAAAAATAATTCAAAATCACTCTCAAGAAATAGAAGAATATAAATATTTTTTTCAATTATATTTGATAAAATTTCTTAAAAAAGATTTAACTTCAAAAATAATATAAAAATAAAATAGATTTTAAATAAAAATAATTCAGAAAAAATATTTTTTATTTCTAATTAAATATATTTAATTTCATAAATTTCTCTTTGTTTACAAAATTTAGTATAAATAATTTTATTTATCAATCTTAAAATATAATTATTATAAATGAATTTAAGAGGAAATATTCTTTTGAAATTAAAACAAAATAAAAATATTTTTAATTCATCATCAAATTTACTGCCAAAAACTGAAAAAAAAGTTATAAAATCAAATTTTAACAAATTCAGGCTTAAAAAAGAAAATAAATTAAGAACATTATCATCATCAAAATGTAATGTTTTAAATATATCAAAAAACGATGATAATAATTCAAATAACAATTCAACATCAGAAAATTATTCAACAAATAATTATAAAAAAAAATTAAATTTTCTTCCTTTTTCAAATAAAAAAGAAGATAAAAATTCAAATTCTCCTTTAATTAACCATATAAAGAAATATAATAGTAGAAATATAAAGTTAAATAAAAGTATAGAAAATGTAAGAAATGAAATAAAATTTTTTGGAGATGCATATAAAAAAATTATGTCATTTGATGAACATAAATATAATAGGAGAAAAGTAATTGGAAATATAGAAAAAAAATATTGTAGAAAAGGATATAAATTATCAGAATTTCTTTTAAAAAATAATATTTTTTCTAAATCTCCCTTGTTAATGAATAATCAAAAACAAATGGTTGATTATTTTAAATTGAAAAATATACAAGAAATGAATGGAAAAAAATTTCCGAAAAATAATTCAGAAAAATTTTTAACGAATTCATATCAAATTATATTAAATAATTTAAACGAAACTATTATTGGTGATATTGAAAAAGAAGAATTTTTAAAACAACAAAAAATAAGAGAAAAAGAATTTTATGAAAAATTTGGTCATCCACAATTAGAAAATGAAATAAATGAAAACATCAAAGAAATAGAAAATACAAAAGAAGCAATCACAAATTTAAATTTAGAAAAATCTAAATATAATATGTTTATTGTAAAAGAAAGAAAATCTAGTTTTCTTCAAATAAATAATAATAAAAGAAGAAAAAAATTAAGTTTCGATTCAAAATTTGATAAAGATAATATTATACCAGAAATATTTTCTATTAAAAACGAACAAACAAATAAAGATAATACGAAAGAACAATTAATTTTTCCGAGTGAAAGTAATGAAAAAGCATCATTACTAAAATATGATGAACATTTTGAAAGAAGAAAAAATAAATCTATGACATTAATTCAAAATTCCGGATTTAAAATTCAACGTATTAGACCTTCAAGTCCAAGAATTAAAAGAAGACACCAATCACATAAAATCTTGATAAGACATGAAGAAGAAAAAGAACAAAAAAATATTGAAGAAACATATCATTATCTTAAAAAAATAAATGAAAATATAAAAGATTTTGAAAATGATCCACAAAGTAAACAATTTAATAATATTTTTAAAAAAGTAATGAAAAAAAATTTAAATAACAAAGAAATTAAATTAGATAAAATAAGTATATATAAAGGCTTTAAAAATTTAAGACTTAAAATTGAAGATAATAAAATACAACCTAAATTGAAAAAATATTCAAATATTAAATTATCAAATTATTTTAAGGAAAAATTAGAAGAAGAAGTAGAATTAGATTATAAAATACAAAATTTTGAAAAAATATTGTTTGAACTTTTTACTAAAAATCATTTAGAATAATTATATTTCACATTAATTATTTAATTAAAATAATAAAATGAATTTTAAAAATAATAAAAAACAACAATGTTGCAGGATGAATATTTTAGAAATTATTGTGTAGTAATAGTTGGAGATATGCTAGTAGGAAAAACAGATATAATAAATAGATTATTGGGAAAAGGTTATAAAGGTTTAATTGATGTGGGACAATATTCTGAAAAAAGAATTATTAAAACTGAAGAAAAAGGAGAATTTTTAATTTCTTATAATGAATGTCCAAGTGGGAAATCTTATGAAATACATAATGAAAATTTATATAAAATTGGAGAAGCATTTATTATAACTTTTGATATTTCTGATGAAGATTCTTTTAATAATATTGATAAATATATCAATTTAATTAAACAAAAAGCACTTAAAGTTTCTTTTATTGCTTTAGTTGGTAATAAAATTGATTTAATAAATAAAATGAAAATTAATGATGAAGATATTTTTAAAAAGTCTGAAGAAATTAAAAAAATATTTTATGGAAAAAGAGTTATCTTTAGAACCATTTCTGCAAAAACAAATGATGGAATTAATGAATTAGAAATTGAGATTATTGAACAAGCAAAAAAAAAATTAAAAAAAGAAAAAGAAAAAAGTGAATATAGTGGATTTGAAGTAATCTAAATTTATAATGAATATATATATAAATTCAAATTTAATTTATAATTCTAAAATTAAAGTAGTTTCTATATCATAATATTTTAATTTTTAAATATATATATAACATATCATTATGGATTTTAAAAAAAATAAATAATTTATATTCTACAAAAATTAACAATTCTATTTACATATTAATATATTATTTTTTTTACTAATTATTTTTTTTGTTTATAAGCATTGATCTTATTAAAAATTTAGCCTTAGGACCTGCATTTTCACTTTCATCATTAGAATTTATTTCATTTTGTGAAATTGAGTTTTGAAGTTTTAAATTAATTTTTTTATTATTTTTCTTAATAAAAGATAAGCTTTTCCCAATTCCCTTTCTTCTAGTATTTTGTAAACCTGTAATAAAATTATCAATTTCATTTTCCTCTAAAACCAAAGGATAAATTTTTTCAATTATTTTTGGTTCGCCATTATCTCTTTTTTCAATAAATTTATTTTTAGTTTTCCTTTCTTCTATTAAATCATGAATTCTCCTTTCTTGAATTCTATTAATATTTCTTAAATTTTCTAATTCTTTTTCTCTTTTCAATTCTAAATTTTTTGAATTATCCATGTCTAATTTTTTTTTATTCTCAAGTACCATTCTTAATAATTCATAATTTAAATGTTGTTGATGATTTATTTGATCAATTTTGCCTTCTAACATATTAGTAACATTAATATAATCATTTTTTAAATGATCAATACTATTAATGGCTTTCATATTTTCATTATAAATTTGATTATTTAAAAAATCACTTAAATTAGAATTTTTATTTTCTCTAATATATGGATTCAAATTTGAATAAGGATTTTCAATTGAAATAGGTTGAATAATAGGAATTGGAGGTAATATTATTGGAGTTGTTTGTTTCATATTATTTATATCATTTTCATTTATACTATTATTTTTTTCCATTTTATCATATAAAATATTTAACATTCTATTTTGTCGATTAGTTTTATCTTTTTCTAATTTGATTAATTTATTTTCTAAAATTTTAAGTTTATCATTATATGCTTTTCTCTCCAGATAATTTGTATCTCTTTCAATTGGATAAATTTCTCTTGGTACTCTTAAAGCAAATGTTGGTTGAGAATTTGATAATGATATTTTTCTTGGATTTGTTTTAAAACCTCCTGAATAAAACATAGAATATATTTTTTCCATATTTAGGTTTTTGTTTTTCTAAAAATATTTTTTAAAAAATTATATTTATTTAACAAAGAATTTATTCTAAGAATATAATTTTTAATTAGAATAATGTGTTATTAGAAATAGAATTTGGAGATATTAAATAACTCATTCTTCTCTTCAAAGGAATATATTATTCAATTAATAGAAAAATAAATTTTTAAATTATTGGTGATCTTCAGAATTAGTCAAAGATATTCATCCTAATAATAAACCAATAGATTATTATTTTTTTATTTTGATGACATTTCACTTTACAATTCATTAGTGAATGAAAGACATTTCCTAAATTGTAAAGTAGACAAAAATGAGTTTATTCATAAATAAATATGTAATGAATGAATATTTAATGTATTTTATAATATTGATATATTATACATTGTGTTTTTTTCTTTTAAATTTTTGAAAATATTTATAAAAATGAAAGAAGAAATTTTTATTTTCGATCTTTATTGATTGTTGGAAAAAGGTATTTATAGTTATAATAATAATGTCTATTCCTCTAGCTTTTTATTATATATTATTCAAAATATACTTCAAAAAAAAATATTAATGAAATTATAGATATTATTCATTTGTACACTAATTTAATAAATGTTATTTCTAATGTAAAATTTTAAAAAATTGCAAAAATAATTAAAAAAAAGTTATTTTTCTTAACAAAAAACTATACCAATAATTTTTAATTGAAATTTAATTTTAATTATTTTCTTATAATAATCAATTTATTTTCAATCACAATTACCTATTTTTAATTGAAAAATATATTTTTTAAGATTATTTTGAAAATAATATAATAATAATTAAAATATTAAAAAATAAAAAATATAATGAGGGATTCCAAAAGGAATTTTTTTATGAAGAATAATTTTATAAATAAAGAATATGAAGGGCCTTATAAAAAATCTAATATGAAAAATATTCAATATAATTTAGAAAACGAAAGAAATAAAGATACAATTATAAAATTAAAAGAACAAATAATAGCAAAAGACAAAGAAATTTCAGACCTAAAAGTTTCGGGAATGAAAAAAGATGCTGAATTCTTTAAAACAATGAAATTATTACAACAAATTGTCCGAAAAGAAGAAAGTGAAAAATATAATGAACAAAAAAGAAACAATAAAAAAAAAAGAACTTCATTAAAAAATGATAATAGTGATTTAAATAATAATGAAGAAGATGATATAAGTAAAAGAAAAAATACAGAAAATCAAAGAGAGAATACTTCCTCAATGGATTATTTAAATGAAAATGAAGGAAATAATAATATTAATGAAGAAGAAAAATATGAAAACGAAGAACAAAATCAGTCAAGAAAAAAAGAGGAAAAAGTAAAATCAAAAGGACATAAAAAACAATTAAATGATTTAATAGATAATTATTCTCTCAAACAGAAAATCAAACAACAGAATAAATTATTAATTAAAAAAGAAATGGAAATTGAACAATTAAAATTAGAACAAAAATCAACAAATATAGCTAAATTAAAAGATAATTTTATTAAAAATTTTAATGAATTAAAAATGGTACAAAAACAAAATGAAATGATAATGAATCAAAATAATGAAATTCAAAAGCAAAAAGAATTATTAGAAGAAGATAGAAAAGATTTAATATTTAATTTAGAAAAAATGAATGAAGATTTTAGAATTTTCCAATTAAACAGAGAAAAAGAATTACAAAAATTAAAAGATCAACTTCCACAAACAAAAGAAAAGAATTTAAGTAATAATAATAGTAAAACTATAATGGCAAAAAAAATGTCAACTTCAACAAGTAAAATAAATAAAAATGAAAATAGTAATATTAATAATAATTTTGCAGAAGTTGAACATGGAATAAAAAAAATGTCTGAAGAAGTTAATTCTTTAAAAAAAGAAAGATATACAAAAGATGAAAAAATAAAATTATTAAATGAGAAATTAAGAAATGTAACAGAAGATAGAAATTCATTAAATCTTCAATTAAATGATTTTATTACAAATTTAGAAAAAAGTGAAAATAAAAGAAAAAAAATTTTCAATGAAAATCAAAAACTTCAAAGAAGAATTGAGGAATTAGAAAAAAATTTAGAAAATGAAAAAAAAACAAAAGATAATTTACAAGAAAAAATCGATCAAATAAATAAAAAAAATAATCAATTAACAAAAAAACTAAAAGAATCAAATAAAAATTTTAAAGAAGAAAAAAAAAGAAATGAAGAATTAAATAAAATAATAACAGAAAAAGAAATTCCAAAAGATTCTTTTTTTAAAACAGGAATTGAAGAAATTAAAAAAGAGAATGAAGATGATGAAATAATAAATTTTATTTTAAAAGATGAAGAAAAAAAAGAAAATGAAGAAGAAAAAAAAGAAAATGAAGAAGAAAAAAAAGAAAAAGAAGAAGAAAAAAAAGAAAATATAATAATAGAAAAAAAAGATGAAGAAATTCAAACAGAAATAATAGAAAATAAATCAATTAATATTCAAACTGATAATGTAGAAAATGAAGATATTTATATTCAAACTGAAAAAATTGAAAAAGAAGATATTGAAATTCAAACAGATAAAATTGAAGAAGAAAAGAAAGAAGATTTTGAAGAAATTAAACCAAAAGATATAGTTATTCATAAAGATTTAATAGAAGAAAAAAAAATAGAAGAAGAAGAAAATAAATCTAAAAAAAGTGAAAATGATAATTTAAATGGATTTGAGCAATTAGATGATTTAATTAATTCTAATGAAGAAAAAAAAGAAAATTCTGATGATAATTTAAAAGAAAATTTATTTAGAATGGAAGATGAAATTGAAAAAATGGAAAATAATGAAAAAAATAATTCAATAAAAGAAGAAAAAGAAAAAAAAAATGAAAATATAAATGAAGATATTCTTGAATTTGATGATAATAAAAGTGAAGATTATGAGAATAAAAAAAGTGAAGATAAAGAATTTAAAGAAAATAATTCATCTGAAAAAGAAATGAATGAAGATAATAATTATGATAATAAATCCAATTCTGAAAATAATGAAGAAGATAAAAATGATAATGAAGAAATAGAAATAAAAGATGAAGAAGATAATATGACTGATAAAGTCAGTTCTATTGATGAAAAAGAAAAAGAAAAAGAAGAAGAAAATTTAGAAGAAGGAAAAAAAGAAGAAGAAAATTTAGAAGAAGGAAAAAAAGAAGAAGAAAATTTAGAAGAAAAAGAAAAAGAAGAAGAAAATTTAGAAGAAAAAGAAAAAGAAGAAGAAAATTTAGAAGAAGAAAAAAAAGAAGAAGAAAATTTAGAAGAAGAAAAAAAAGAAGAAGATAATTTAGAAGAAGAAAAAAAAGAAGAAGAAAATTTAGAAGAAAAAGAAAAAGAAGAAGAAAAAAAAGAAGAAGAACAAATTTATATGGAATCTGAAGAAAAAGAAGAAAATCTTCAAATGAAAGGAATATTAGAAGAAGAGAAAAAAGAAGAAAACATAGAAAATAATGAAGAGAAAAAATCAGAAGAAAAAGAAGAAAATAAAAAAGAAAATGAAGAAGAAGAAAAAAAAGAAGAGAATGAAGAAGTAGAAAAAAAAGAAGAAAATGAAGATGAAGAAGATGAAAATGAAGAAAAAGAGAGTTTTGAAAGTGAAGAACAATATAAGAAAAAATATAGAAATGAATCAGAAATAGAAAATGAAGTAGGAAATATAGATCAATCAAATCCTCAAAGTGAAAGATTATCAGAAAGTGAAATATCAAGAAGAAGAAATAAAGTTTCTCAATCAAGTGATTTAGATAGTATGTCAAATTATTCTAATAATGATGAAGAAGAATTAAATATTAGAAGAAAAATGAAAACGAAAAAAAGTGAAAAAGAAAAAGAAGAAAATGAAGAAAATGAAAAAGAAGAAAATGAAAAAAAAGAAGAAAATGAAGAAGAAAAAAAAGAAGAAGAAAAAAGTAATGATAATAATAATAGTAAAGAATATGTTAATGATTTCTTATCGAATTTTAAAAAAAAAAATAATGATAATAATTTATTAAAAAATAATGAAAATTATCAACATGAAGAAGTTGATATGGATGAATCAGAATTTGAACAATTAAATGAAAGTGCTGAATCCTTTAATAATGATGACGATAATGAAAATAATAGTAGAGAAAATTTTGATAAAAAAAAAAATAATATGTATATGAATGATGATGCTGATGGAGAAGATGAATTTGGTAATGATGATGAATATTAAGTTAAAATAAATTAAATACTTTTTTTAAAATTGATATAATTTTTTTGATGAGAGATATAAATTTTTTTATTTATTACAATTTTTTAATTTAAATTTTTAAATGAGTTTATTTTAAAAGAAATGAAATTTAGATTTTATGTAATATTAAAATAATATTTTTGAGATTAATAAAATTGATGATTATTAATTTCCTTAAATTAAATATAAATAAGTTTGATATTCTAATAACCATTAATTAATTAAGTGAATAGAAATAGAGAATAATATTGATTTCAGATAAAAATTTATATCTATCAATTAAGTGGAAAATACAAAGGTAATTTTATAATTCAATTTCCTTACCCAAATAATAAAAAATACTTAAAAAAAATTTTTTTCATAATTTAAATAAATGAAATAAATAAAAATAAAATTAATTTTTAATTTGTTACTAAACCATACTATTACT
>JAEEGK010015953.1_pt1 | contig 16566 bp, 7 predicted proteins | sample 8958771 | NCBI WGS metagenome assembly JAEEGK01 (sample SAMN16246547, study PRJNA631951) | gut metagenome | biome: gut microbiome; feature: rumen; material: SC-attached | host: Bos | place: Iran: Karaj | collected 2018-10 | reverse complement strand
ACATCACGCAGGCTTCCGTAACTATTTTATAACTATTTTACGACCAAAACACCGGAAATCACGGCCGGTCAAGAACTTGCATACGGGAAACCGCCTCCTTGAATTGCTCTGGAGGCGCCAGCAGCGATACCACCACCCAGCCATCCTCGTCGAAATCGAAGAAGAATCCCGGCTGCACAAGCACGTGCTTTTCCCGGAGCAAACGGAGCGTCAATTCCTCGTCGTCATCGCCCAGGCGGATAACCGCATACCAGCCACCCAGAACCTCGGGGCAATACTTGGCCGGGAAGGCTTCGCGGAGGGTTTTCCAGTTGGCAAGCAAACGTTCCTTGACGCGAGCCTCGTAAACGGCAGAATTTGCAAGTAAAGGGCGTGCCAAAGCCTGCGCAGGTGCAGATACACTCAAATAAGCGTCTTCCACGAACTCAAGAGCCGCACGAATGGGCTCAAACTGGTCACGCGGGGCGTAGAAAGCCATCCAGCCAAGCTTGAGCTGCGGGGAACCCACAGTTTTGCTCAGGCCGTTCAACCAGAAAATCGGGCACTTAGGACCATCCGTTTTTCCGCAATCATCTATCACAGGATTGTCATTGCGAGATTGCTTCGTCGCTTCGTTCCTCGCAATGACATTTTTATTAAAAACATACTGCCAGGTTCGCGAGACTTTGTCGGAGAAAGCATAATCACCGAAGACTTCGTCGACCACGAGAATCAAGTGGTTTTCTTCGCAAAAACGGACAGCTTCGTTCCATTCCTCGCGCGAGATGCAATGGCCTGTGGGGTTATGCGGCGAGACAAGCAACAGGATTTTCGCCCTTTCCGGCGCAGCAAGTAAACTGTCGGTATCAAGCACGAAACGGAAAGTTGATTTTGCGTTCACTTCGGCAGGCTCAGTGAACTTTGTAAGGCCCCTGAGCTTAGTCGAAGGGCCGTTCTCTCGTCTAAGTTTTAAGAAATACGGGGCGCATTCCAAGTGCTCCAGCTGCGCGAGCGTATCAAGCAGCGGATAGCCCGGCATCGGCGTCAGAATCACATCGCCTGGGTCGCAGAACGCCTTGAACAAGACGGAATAAGCCTCGCTCGTACTCGCGGTAAGGATAATCTGTCCCGCATCAAAATTGCCGCCACGTTCGCGATAATATTCCACCACCGCCTCGCGCGCAGACATCCAGCCCGCCGCATCCGGATTCCAGCAACCGAAAGATTTGCGACCTTCATCAACCGCAGCATTCAAATCAATCGGCAAACCCGCCTTCACCGGGCTGCTTACCGTCATATCAATAAACGGGAGCGTATTGGCACCGGCGCATTCCGCAAGCACATCGGCCTTCGCACGTTCCAGTTCAGCAAAGAACGGAGACGGAGACAAATCTTTTGGCAGGCGGGAAGAGAGCATCAATCCTCGTCCTTGATACAACGAACTGAGAAACCATAAACATTGTAACGTATCGCGGTCCATTCCACTTTTTTGTCACCGCGCCAATACAAAGCTTCTTCTTCGTCCCAGGCCAAGTACATGTAATCCCCCCTACTATCTTTCCTATAGTTCAACGGCGTAGAACTCCAGAAAAATGCTATATCGCCTTCGTTACCGAAACGGCCCTCGTAATTTCTGTAGCCAGCAGGCAAGGCCTTGAAGTCAAAGTCATAGGTCCCGTTGCCATTTATATCTCCTTCGTTACCGGAACGGCCCTCGTAATTTCCGTAGCTAGCAGACCAGGCCTTGAAATCAAAGTTATAGGTCCCGTTGCCATTTTCATGCCAGCCTTCAAATGACTTTAGCACGAGACCCGCGATGCTACGGCTGCCGACGGCTTCGAAAAGTGTTTCGAACTCGTCATAAGTTGGCACGTGCCAACCGCTAGGGCAAATACCTCGCACGGGATATGTCGGCTTACATTCAGCTTCAAAGCCACATCCCTTGCCATTATTAGAAAACAAGACCGCACTGTCCATGGCCGCAGCCCAGGTGTAAAGACGACCATACTTGGCACAATACTCGGCGGAATCGTTGTAACACCAGCTGGTGGAATCGGAGGTATATTCGTTGTAATTATACGGAACACTTGTGTAAGCGTAGTTGAGGTTCTCCGCCATCCAAGTCTGCGTGCCGATTCTTATTGTCTTATAGGTCTGACCATCGCGTTCATCGGTCATTGTACCCTTGAACACATTTGTCATGATGTCGCCTTCGTCCTTAAGACAACGGACAGAATGCATCAATTCACCAGTGGATTGGTAAATTTTTGTGGACGTAACGAGGTGAGATAGTTGAGCATGAAAAACGTCAAAAAAGCGTCCATTTATGGTGGAACTCCAAAAACTTGCTTCGCGACCCATTCCGTTGAAGGTGCCCTGGTAGCTATTACCGACCGGTAGAGCATTGAATCCAAAAGCATCCCAACCGTTACCGTCGTTAGCTTTCCCGGGTCTATTAGTAATATCCCAGCCTGTAGTGGACTTGAGTTTAATGCCGGACATTGTGTCACCACCAACAGCAGCAATCAAAGCACGCCACTCGTCTTCACTCGGAAGGTGCCAACCCTCGGGGCAAACACCACGCACGGGGTATGTCGGTACACAATTTGAGCCATGACTACAGCCCTTGCCATTATCTGAAAATATAGCAGCACTGTCCATGGCTGCGGACCAGGAGTAAAAACGACCGTACTTGGCGCAATACTCGGCGGAATCGTTGTAGCACCAACTGGTGGAATCAGAGGTATATCCTTTGTAATCATACGGAACACTTGTGTAAGCGTAGTTGAGGTTTTCCGCCATCCAAGTCTGCGTGCCAATTTTTATTGTCTTATAGGTCTGACCATCGCGTTCATCGGTCATTGTACCCTTGAACACATTTTCCGTGCTACTACTGTACGGCAATGTAGCAACGCCGCTGTATTCCGAATCGAAGTTCGCACTGCTACTACTTGAACTGGTACTACCCGAACTTGATTCATTGCCACTACCAACCTCACTGCTGTCGCTTGAGTCGTCCGCAACGCTCGGATTAATCGGGCTCGACGAATCATCGTCATTGCACGCGGCAAGCACTATGGAAAGCGAGAGAACTATAGCGCAAGCAACAGATCGCTTCAATTTTTTCGAATTTAATTCCATATCCACTTGCATCCTCCAAAATCAACCCACCACGGCAGGCATTACTTTTTCCGGCGAATAAGCCCCGCCAGCACAATTGCGATGACAATGCCCGCGGGGAGCACGACAGCAATTGTCAAAAGAATCAGTTTCTGGAAGTCGGAAAGGCCCTTGAGCGACTGCTTGAAGTTCTTGAGTTTGACAAGCAAGCCGGGTTTGCCGCCCGAGGTGGAGCCGTCGGATTCCTGGCCCAAGTCCTCGGAGCCTGCAAAGGCTTCCCCCTTCGGAATCATGGCGAACAACTTAAACGCCGAATCCTTGATAGGCCCGACAAAACTGTCCGCTTTGGCGCGGTACTTGTCGTAGTGTCTCTTGAAAGGGCGCTTGAGTTGTTCGAGCATACGGGCTTCCTTAATTGATTGTCACGGCCCTTCGGCAGGCTCAGGGACCTTAGGGTTTCTTGTACAAGAGGTTCACGCCGCCGAAGAGGGCGCGCATGTTGGCCTTGAGCGTATCGCTAGAGACGCCGCGGCCTTCGACTTCGGTTCCGTTCGCTTTCAGCACGATACGGCTGAGGCCACGGCCAGCCCACAACTTGTCCTTCTCGGGCACCACGAGCTGGCGGTACTTCACGAGTTCGACCGGCATGCCGATTTCGCGCATGAGCATGAGGGCGGCCTCGATCGGGCCTTCTGCCGTCACAGATTTCACCAGCGCCTCGCCATCCTTCTTGAAGTGGAAAATGAAGCGGTTCTCGTCGGGAATGACCTCGATGTTGTTGAACACCAGGCGTCCGTTCACGTTCACGCGCTGCTCGCGGAACACGTCCAGCACGCGCTCGGCACTGAGTTCGCCTTCCTTTTCGCTGCAGGCCTTCAACACCGGCTGCAGTTCGGCGGCTTCGGCGAGCGTCATCTTGTAGCCGAACTTCGTGATGATCTCGTACACGGCGGTGCGGCCGCTCTGGCTCGTGAAGCTCAGGGCGTCGTTCTGGTGGCGGCCGATGATGGAGTAATCGATCGGGCGGTAGGCACCCTTCTTCATGTCCTTCGTCTTGGAGGCACCATCCTGATGGATGCCGCTACGGTGCACGATAGCTTCGGCGCCAATCAGCGGGGCACGGCTGTAAATGCTGATGCCGGACCACTGCGAGATGAGAATCGCCGTTTCGTAGATGCGTTCCATGTGCAGGCCGGTCTCTACGCCGGAGTTGTGCAGCGCGACCGCGACTTCGTAAAAATTCGTATTGCCGCAGCGTTCGCCCAGGCCGTTCAGCGCGACTTCCAGCTGGGTCGCACCCACGAAGAAGCTTTCAACGGTGGCGGCAGTCGCCATGCCCAGGTCGTTGTGGCAGTGCACCGAAATCGTGATGTTCTTAGGCAAAGCCTCGTACACCTGCTTGATCTGGTTCACGTACAGCGAGGGGCGGTAACGTTCCACCGTGTTCGGCAGGTTGATGGTCGTCGCACCGGCTTCGACTACGGCCTTCAGCACGTCAATCACAAAATCCATGTTTTCGAGGCAGTCGCCGAAGTGCTCGGCACTGAATTCCACGTCGCCCTTGCTACCCACGAGCGACTTTGCGAGAGTCACGCACTTGACCGCCTTTTCCTTGACCTGTTCGGGGGTCAGGTGCAGCACGTGCTCCATCGAGAGCGGGCTTGTGGCGAGGAAGGTATGGATACGCGGGTGCGGCGCAAACTGCACGGCCTCCCAGCAGCGCTGGATATCGCTTTCCACGCAGCGGGCCAAACCGGAAACCACGACGCGCTTTGCCACCTCGTCGCCTTCTTCGGCCATCTTCGCGGTGAGCTGCGCCAGTTCCTTGCAAGACTCGAAATCCATCTCGCTCGAAGCCGGGAAACCGACTTCGGCGCCCTGCACGCCGAGTTTCAGCAGTTGCAGGTAAACATCTTTTTTCTGAGCGTTATTCCAGGGCTTCGGGAGCGCCTGGTTGCCGTCACGCAGCGTGACGTCGTAAAAGAAGGGTTGTCTTGCGTTATTCTCGTTCATTTTTTATCTCCTTGCCCATCCAATAAGGCGGCAAGCTCTTTTTTTGACCTAAAAATAGAAATTTGACCATAAAAAGAAGCCCGCATCCTCATTGGAGCGGGCCTTATGGTTTAAATCCTTGGTTAAAACTCTAAAAACGTCTTGAACCTATAACTTAAAAACCGGCACGCGCCCCAGAAGCGCATCCTAGTAGGTTAATAAGTCGTAGATTCAAAATCTTGTTCATATAGCCAAATCTAACAATCTGCCCGGACTTTGGCAAGTGTCGGCCAAAACACGGAGTATAAACAAAAATCCACTGCCGGGGTGACAGTGGACTTTTGCGGCGCTCGACCCGAGGTCCCTACGCTGCTATTGACAAATGTAATTGAAATTCTCGCGAAAAAGCGCTTAGTCATTGTAATATTTGTTTTTACAAAAAATTCGAGGACATGTTTTAAAAATTGTTTACACAAGAAAATATTTTTAGCACATGTTCCCCTTATTTTTTACCTTTAAAGCGTGATTCTCCTTGTCGCCGAAAAGCCTTCCGTCGCAAACCAGCACTACCGCCCGATGCTCGAACGCATCGAAGGCGAAAAATTTACGCAGGGCGACGGCTGCCTTATCGGCAAGAACCACTGCATCACCTGGTGCGTGGGCCACCTGATTACGCTTGCGCCGCTCGACGCCTACCCCGGATTCGAAGGGGGCTGGAGGCTCTCGAACCTGCCGCTTTTGCCCGAAAAATTCCGCCTGATGGAAATCGAGAGCACCAAGAAGCAGCTGAACGTGGTGCGCCAGATGATGGAACAGGCCGATGTGCTCGTGAACGGCGCGGATGCCGGCCGCGAGGGTAACCTGATTTTCGACCTGGTGCTCGACTACACGCCCGCCTTCAAGCAGAAGCAAATCAAGCGCCTGTGGGTGAACAGCTACGTGGCTAAGGATCTGGACAAGGCCTGGAAGAACCTGGAAGACGCCACGCAGCGCGTGAATCTGAGCTATGCCGCACGCCTGCGCCAGCGGGCTGACTGGATGGTGGGCCTCAATGCGACACGCGCCTACACGCTCACGGCAGGTCGCGGGAAGATGATTTCGGTAGGGCGAGTGCAGACCCCGACACTCAACCTGGTCGTGGAACGCGACACCATCGTGGAGCAGTTCAAGGAACTCTACTACTACAGCGTCGTGGGGACGTGGAAAGGCTTTCAAGCACAGCTAGTGAAACCGGAGATTGCTTCGGGGGACACGCCCCCTCGCAATGACAAGTCCGCACAATCCGACAAGAAGAATGTCATTGCGAGTGAGCAAAGCGAGCGAAGCAATCTCAAAGTAGCGGTGTTCGAGAAAGAGGCGGAGGCGAACGCGGTCGTGGAGCGCTGCAAGCCGCCCGCACCGGCGTCCATCGCAAAAATCGACACGCAGCAGAAGAAGCAGTTCCCGCAAAAGCCCTTCGACCTCACGGAACTGCAGAAAGAAGGCAACAAGCGTTTCAAGTTCAGCGCCCAGCAAGTCCTGGACTGCGCGCAGAACCTCTACGAAAAGAAACTCCTCACCTACCCGCGTACCGACTCGCAGTACCTGCCCGACACCATGAAGCAGGAAGCCTACGCGCTCGCCCAGAGGCTTGCAACCCCCGAACAGAAGGGCGTGATGCGCAGCGAGAGCGAGAACTTCGTCTTCATCAACTCGAGCAAGGTGACCGACCACTTCGCCATCATCCCGACCGGAGAAACCCCGAACGGGCTCCCTGAAATGGAGCAGAAGATTTACGATTTGGCGAAGGAACGCTTTGTGCAGGCATGGCTGAAGCCGTATGTATGGAGCGAGATGGAGATTACCCTAAATAGCAATTCGGATTTGTTCCGGCTGAAGCTGAAGCGCAATGAGGATTTGGGTTTCCGCGCCATCGTCAAGGAAGAAAAGAAAAAATCGTCGAAAAAGAAAGGAGATCCCCGCTCGGAGGCGGGGATGACAGACGGTGGCGCCGAGGGCAAGGGCGACGGTGACGATATCACGAACGTGGTCGAAGCGTTCCCGGAATGGAGCGTGGGCGACACATCCCCCTTCGACAGCGTAGAGCTGCAGAAGAAAAAGAAGAGCAAGCCCAAGTACTACACCGAGGCAACACTCCTTGCCGCAATGAAAACCGCCGGCAAGCAAATCGAAAACGAAGAACTCGCCGAAGCCATGAAGGACCGAGGGCTCGGCACTCCGGCCACGCAGGCAGGCATCATCGAAACGCTCAAGAAGCGCGGGTTCATCGAGGCGCAGAAGAATTACCTGGTCAGCACCGCCCGCGGGCGCGAAGTCATCGCGCTCATGGACGAGAAAGTGAAATCGCCCGAGATGACCGGCGAATGGGAGTACAAGCTCTCGCAAGTCGAAAAAGGGACGCTCACCCCGGTGGAGTTCCGTGACGGCATCGTGGAGTACGTGAAGCAGCTCTTTGCGGACCTTCATGCCCGCTATGCCTGCCAGTTCGAGCGCGAAACTGTGACCGAAAAATTGAATTGCCCCAAATGCGGTGGCGCGCTCGAAGTAGCCCCGTGGGGCTACGTGTGCCCCAATGCGGAATGCGGCTTCAGGTTCGGGCACACCGTGGCAGGCAAGATGCTCGCCCACTCCGAAGTCAAGGCGCTCCTCGCCGGCGAAACCATCGGCCCGCTTTCCGGCTTCAAGAGCAAGAAGGGCAGTGAATTCTCGGCCAAGCTCACACTCGACAAGGATTTCAATATCCAGTTCGCCTTCGAGAGCGACGGCAAGTTCCACGGGCAAAAGACAGATTACAAGTGCCCAATTTGCGGCGGAGTGCTCGAAGAGAACAAGAACGCGATATTCTGTACCGGAACCGCGCAGTCCGGCGAGCCCTGCAACTTCACGCTATTCAAGACCATCGCGGGCCACGCGCTGACCGCCAAAGAAATTGCAGAACTTTTCAAGAACGGTCGCACTCCGCTCATCCAGAAATTCAAGAGCAAGAAGGGAACCGAATTCGCCGCCGCCCTCAAGTGGGGCGAAGGCGCCGACAAGGGCCGCGCCGTATTCAAGTTCCAACACAGGGACCACCCCTGCCCCGTCTGTGGCGACCAGTTGCGCTTCCGCAGCGGCAAGGTAAACCAGGACGGCACCGAAACGACCCATGCGGCCTACATCTGCATGAACCCGCAGTGCGGCTACGGAATCCCACAAGTATTCTATCAGCGCAAATTTAGCGACGAGGAAGTCGAAAACCTGCTCAAAAACAAGTTTACACCTGTGCTGGAGCCGTTCAAGAAGAACGACACGACCTTCCGCGCGGCGCTCGAACTCCGCGAAGGCGGCAAGATAGCCTTTAACAAGCTCACTGTCGAAGTCATAAAACAATAAATCGTTTTTCTTTTTTTAGTTATATTACTCATAGTGGGTACGGGAAAGAAGGAACAATGAAAAAAAAGTCCCTATTGCTTTTCTGCATTTTTTTGTGGCTGGTCAGCAGTCTCGTTTCTTGCAGTAATAGCGAAAGCCCCGAGAACCAGGATTCAGTTATCGACGAAACATCCGAAGTACTCACTGATTCCATCCCCGAAACAAACGATTCTCTTCAAGGCAAGGACTCGACTACCGACACTGTTCCCGAAGTGAGGGACATCGAAGGAATGATCCTGCTTTCCGGCGGCACCGTCACGCTGGGCTCCAACGACGCCAATTTCAAGGCAAACGAGAAGCCCGCCATGAAGGTCAGCCTCAACTACAGTTTCTACATGGGCATCCACGAAGTCACCTGCGGCGAATACGCCGCCGTGGCCAAAAAGGCAAAACTCAAGACATTCGGCAAGTGCCAGAACGATTCCCTCCCCATCACCGACATAACCTACTACGACGCCGTACTGTACGCAAACGCCAAGAGCAAGCTGGACAAACGGGACACGGCATACACCTACAAGAATGCGACCTACAACAACGAAAAGCACTGTACCTTCCTGGAGGGTCTGGCAGTCCATATGGACGTAGACGCTTTCAGGCTCCCCACCGAAGCCGAATGGGTATACGCGGCAACACGGGCATGGGACACAAAGAAGAGCTGGAACAGCGACAACTCCGGCTACAAGCTGCACAACGTATGCAGCATCGGAGCCGATACAGCCGGATTCTGCGACATGGCCGGCAACGCGATGGAATGGGTGAACGACTGGATGGGAGCATTCCGCGACACAACCGTCACCAACTACGCGGGTGCGCCCAATGGCGGAGAACAAGGGGAACGCGTCGTCAAGGGCGGTTCCTACTCATTTTCCGAGAAGCAACTCAACCCCTACAGCCGCGGGGACGTCTACACGGTCACGTCTTCGACAAGGGCCGAATACGTGGGTTTCCGTCTCGCCTTCGGAAGCATACCCGACGCGCTATGGATGGGAAGCGACGGAAAATCGCAGGCAAGCGTCATCACGGCACTTGCAAGCAACGAGACAATCAAGGCCATTACAGGCTCATACAACGTCAAGCTGGCATTCCGCAATGACGTTTCCGGGAACATATCCTACATAGACTACCAGAACATTCCCATTTCCATTCAGGAAATCACCGACGGCATAGACGCCTACCACCCCGAGATTTCACCGAACGGAAGCTGGGTCGCATTCTGTACGGGCATGGAAGGAATCTCGGGAAAATCGACGATCTACGTGCAGAGCCTCGACGAAGACTCGACAATCCAGGTAAAGCTCAACAGCAACAGCGCAGCCATTCCTCGATGGCGGGTACTCGACAACGGAGACACGGTCATCGTCTATGTCAGCGATGCCGGGAACAACAAGGACGACGCCACGTTCAAGAGCACATCCACCTGGCAAGTCAAGTTCGCAAACGGCAAGTTCGGCAAGCCCAAAAAACTTTTTGACGGAGCCTACCACGGCGGCATCAGCGAAGACGAAGAACTCGCCGTAACCGGAGCGAGACTGCTCCGCGCACGCGTGTCAGGAAAGGACAAAACCTGGTACAACAAAGAACAAGCCTGCAACGCCTCGCTGGCCCAGGACGGGACAAAGCGGACGGCATTCCTGGACTTCGGTGGAAAGACGGGACGTGAATTCGTAGGCAGCAATTACGCCACGCACCAGAGAATCCTCATCGCGGACAGCAACGGGAAACTCATCCAGACCATAGAAGCCCCGGACGGCTACACCTTCGACCATACCGAATGGGCCACTAGCGGGACCAAGTCGGTCATCGTCGCCACGCTCACCAACGTGAACGGGGCCCACGAAAAAATCGCGCTCGTGGATCCTGACGACAACAGCGTCACCGAACTCGCAGAAGGAGAAGAACTCTGGCACCCGAATCTTTGGGCAAAAAAAAGGAAGACTGCACCACCACCAACCCCCATACAGGAGCCTGTTGATAACGACACCTCGAAGACTGGCCATAATAATCCTACTCTATCTAGTTCTAGTAGCACATCATCCTCTTTTGATGCAGAAACCACATCTAGCAGCAGCAACGAGCCTAAAGAAGCTCCTTATTTTGAACTTGATTTTGATAGCGCTGGTGTATACTATACTTCGGGAGGAAGTGAAAAAGCGTCGATTATGCGTTTTAAGATGGAACTTCTTTGGACATATTACGATTCTGTAAATACGATCATCCTTGGATCTTCTCGGCCAAAAAATGGAATCGCACCAACCATGTTTAGCGATTCAATAAAAGCGATTAACATGGCTGTTTCGTACTTTTCCATAAATGAATCCTATTTTATTTATAAAAGCTATTTAATTCCCCATGTTAAGAAGCTAAAATATCTGATAGTCTCACTGGATATTGACATGTGGTGGAAAAAATACAAGAGTACAAAAAATTTCTTTTATAAGGAATACAAAAACTTTCCGGGCTACATTTACGACAGCAATCATAAATTTTGGATAGACAGCATTCCCTTCGGCCTACAAGAAGCAACTTACGACGGCCCTGGAGAATCCTCAAAAAAATTTAATCGTCAAACCTTAGGTTTTTCTCCATTTAGCACGGGCGAGTGGGAAGACGATCCTCCAATCTACCATGACAGCGCATGGCATCAGGAAGATCCTTCACTCTTTGAAGCCTCATTGAGTTATCTTGAATCGATTATTCGCGATGCACATGAAAAATCAATTTATGTCATTGGAGTCATCTTTCCACAAAGTCCTGCATACAAGAATACAGGTTCTTATGGGGCATACGGTTTGAAACGAAGTGAAGCCCCCGTTCTAATTGAAAGAATAAACCATATAAGCGACACCCTTCCAAACTTTTTCATGATTGACGAGAATAAAATGGGAAACCACGACTATTCTGAAGAAATGGCACGTGATCGAGACCACCTAGCAACACCCGGAGCAGAACAATTGACACGCAGGCTCGATTCACTCATCAGAACATTAAACGTTGATTTTGAAAACAACAATCAATCATCTGGATTCTAAAACAACTAAACATTTTTTATTATATTACTTAAAGAGGGTACGGGAAAGAAGGAACTATGAATAAAAAGTCCCTGTTGTTTTTTTGCGTTTTTTCATGGCTAACCTGCAGCTTCGTCTGTTGTAGCAACAGCGAAAGCCCCGAGAACCAGGATTCAGTTATCGGCGAAACATCCGAAGTACTCACTGATTCCATCCCCCAAGTGCCCGCTGATTCTACACACGAAGCAACCGATTCACTCCAAGGCAAGGACTCGACTACCGACACTGTTCCCGAAGTGAGGGACATCGAAGGAATGATCCTGCTTTCTGGCGGCACCGTTACCTTAGGATCCAACGACAAAGAATTCAAGGCAGACGAAAAACCAGCCATGAAAGTCAACCTCGATTACAATTTCTACATGAGCATCCACGAAGTCACCTGCGGCGAATACGCCATCGTGGCAAAAAAGGCAAAGCTCAAAACTTTTGGCTCCTGCAAAAACGATTCACTCCCCATCACCAACATAACCTACTACGATGCCATCCTGTACGCAAACGCCAAGAGCAAACTGGACAAACGAGATACGGTATACACCTACAAAAAGGCAATCTATAACGAAAAGCATTGCACCCATCTGGAAGGTCTGGCAGTCCATTTAGACGTTGACGCGTTTAGGCTTCCCACCGAAGCCGAGTGGATCTATGCGGCGACACGGGCTTGGAACGTCAAGAAGAGTTGGAATAGCGAGAACTCAGGCTACGCACTGCACCGCGTATGCAGCATCGGCGCTGATTCCGCTGGATTCTGCGACATGGCGGGCAACGCACTGGAATGGGTGAACGACTGGATGGGAAAATTCCGCGACACAACCGTCACCAACTATGCAGGCGCCCCGGATGGAGGAGAGCAGGGAGAACGAGTTGTCAAGGGCGGCTACTACTCTTTTTCTACAAAGCAACTCAACCCCTACAGCCGCGGAGACGTTTATACTGTAACATCTTCAACAAGGGCCGAATACGTCGGATTCAGACTCGCTGCAGGAATCATCCCCAATGCGTTATGGATGGGAAGCGACGGGAAAGCCCAAACAAGTGCTATTACGGCACTTGCGGGAAACGAAGATGTCAAATCTATTACAGGTTCATATAACGTCAAGCTAGCATTTCGCAATGACGTCACCGGAAATATATCTTATCTAGACTACCAGAATATTCCCATTTCCATTCAGGAAATCACCGATGGTATAGACGCATACCACCCCGAGATTTCTCCAAACGGGAACTGGGTCGCATTCTGCACAGGAATAGAAGGTATCTCGGGAAAATCAACCATCTACGTGCAAAGCCTCGACGAAGATTCGACAATCCAGGTAAAGCTCAACAGCAACAGCGCAGCCATTCCGCGATGGCGTGTACTCGACAACGGAGACACGGTTATCGTCTATGTCAGCGATGCCGGGAACAACAAGGACGACGCCACATTCAAGAGTACGTCCACCTGGCAGGTCAGGTTCTCCAACGGCAAGTTCGGCAAGCCGCAAAAGCTCTTCGACGGGGCTTACCACGGAGGCATCAGCGAAGACGGAAAACTCGCTGTATCGGGAGCAAGATTACTCCGCGCACGCCTATCGGGAAAAGACAAAATCTGGTACAACAGCGAACAGGCATGCAACGCCTCGCTGGCACAGGACGGAACAAAGCGGACGGCATTCCTTGATTTCGGAGGCAAAACAGGACGAGATTTCGCAGGCACCTCCTACGCAACCCACCAAAGAATTCTCATTGCAGACAGCAACGGGAAACTCATACAGACCCTCGAAGCTCCGAGCGGCTACACCTTCGACCATACCGAATGGGCCACAAGCGGAACCAAGTCGGTCATAGTCGCCACACTCACCAACGTTAACGGGGCCCACACAAAAATTGTCCTTGTAGATCCCGACGACAACAGCGTCACAGAACTCGCAGAGGGCGAAGAACTTTGGCACCCGAACTTATGGATAAAGAAAAAATTTATAATCCCAAGTTCAAGCAGCACAGCTATCAGCAGTAGCAGCATATCACCAGATTCTGCCGAAACAAGTTCTAGCGAGTCAATAACACCGCCAGAACCCGAATTTAAGCTTGATTTAGATAGTGCTGGAATTTATTACAATTCATCGGGAGCACATGATAAAGCAGACCAATGGCGCTATAAAATGGAATTTTTATGGCAATATAAGGATACAGCAAACGTGGCCATTATTGGTTCTTCGCGAACCTATTTCGGTATAAATCCACTTCTATTTAGCAGCCCTCTTTTTGCCGTTAATTTTTCTGTTTCAACAAACCCACATAAAGCATCTTATCTTTTTTTAACGAGGTATATACTACCTCATATGAATAAATTAAAAATCGTCATTAAAGACTTAGACATTGACAGATGGTTTGCAGTAAGTGCAGGAATTTTCTCATCGGCATACAAATCATATCCTGGTTACGTTTACGACATGAATCACAACTATTGGAAAGACAACTATCCTACCGGACTTGCCGAAGCGACATACGATTCTCCAGGTGTTTCGTACACACAGAGATCACTGCGTCCCACACGTGGATACCAAACAGGGGATGCTAAAGGATGGGGAGAACCTATGACATCCAGAGATTCTACCTGGTTTGACGAACAAAGCAAATACTATTATCAGAATTTCAACATCCTTGTTCAAATGATTGAAGAATGTCAAAAAAAGAATATTATTTTCATCGGTCTAATAGCACCTGAAAACCCGCGATACAAAGAAACGGGGACATTCGGAAAGCAAGGACTTAGAAGAAGCGAAGCTCCAGCGCTTATAGCTCAAATTGATAGCTTAAGTCAAAAATACCCTAATTTTATATTGATAGACGAAAATAAAATGGGAGATCACGATTACACCGATGAAATGGCATTAAATACAGACCATTTATCAACTCTTGGTGCTGAAAAGCTCACACTCCGCCTCGACTCCCTCATCAAAACATTAAACACTGATTCTGAAGACTCCAATCAATCACCTGAATTTTGAAACAACTACATTTTTTTGCTAAATTGCCCGAAGAGGGTACGGGAATGAATAAACTATGAAAAAAAACGCCCTATTGTTTTTCTTCGCTTTTTTATGGCTGACCAGCAACCTCGTCTGTTGCAGTAATAGCGAGTCGCCCGAAATTTCCAATTCGGAACCAGTCGACACACCCAAAATCAATGATTCCATCCCTGAAGTAGAGGACTCCGTTCCCGAGATGACAATTGAGGGAATGCTCCGTATCGCCAGCGGCAAGGTCACCCTTGGCACCAACGACAAGAACTTCAAGGAAAGCGAAAGACCCGCCATGAGGGTTATCCTCGACTACGACTTTTTCATGGGAATCCACGAAGTCACCTGCGGGGAATACGCCGCAGTCGCCAAGAAGGCGAAACTCAAGAATTTCGGCAAGTGCAAAAACGATTCCATCCCAATTACAGACATTTCGTACTACGATGCCATCCTATACGCCAACGCAAAAAGCAAGCTCGACGGGTACGACACCGCCTACACATACAAGACGGTCTCTTTTGACAACGAGGACCACTGTTCCAACCTTGAAGGTTTAGCCACCCACTTCGACACGAAGGCCTACAGGCTCCCCACCGAGGCCGAATGGGTCTATGCGGCGACGCGAGCATGGAACGCAAAAAAAAGCTGGAACAGCGGAAACTCCAACGACAAGCTCCATAACGTATGCAGCATCGGGGCAGATTCTGCCGGATTCTGCGACATGACGGGCAACGCCCTGGAATGGGTGAACGACTGGATGGGAAAATTCCGCGACACAACCATCACCAACTACGTCGGAGCTCCCGATGGCGGAGAAACCGGAGAACGCGTGGTCAAGGGAGGCAGTTTCACCCACTCCGAAAAAGAAATCAATCCCTTCAGCCGTGGCGACGTCTATATGGTCAATTCTGCAACAAGGGCCGAATACGTGGGCTTCCGCCTCGCTTTTGGAGAAATTCCCAACCCGCGCTGGCTAAGCAAGGACGGAGCAAGCATCGACTATATCATCACGCCTCTTGCAAACGTCGAAACAATCAAGTCACTGACAGGTTCCTATGCGACAAAACTCGTATTCCGTAACGACATTAGCGGCAACATTTCCTACCTGAACTACCTTGACGGGGACCTTTCTGTCAAGGAAATCACGAGTGGCATTGACGCCTATCACCCCACCATTTCACCGGACGGGATGTGGGTCGCATTCTGCACGGGAATCGAAGGCGTTTCTGGGAAATCGACGCTTTATGTACAGTCTCTCGAAGGGGATTCAACCGTCCAGATAAAGTTTAATAGTGGCAATGCGGCCATTCCGCGATGGCGCGTCCTCGACAACGGAGATACCGTTATCGTCTATGTGAGCGATGCCGGAAACAACAAGGACGATGCCACGTTCAAAAACACCTCCACCTGGCAAGTCAAGTTCTCTAACGGCAAGTTCAGCAAGCCCAAAAAACTGTTTGACGGGGCCTACCACGGTGGCATCAGCGAAGACGACAAACTCGCCGTAACCGGGTCGCAACTCCTGCGCGCCCGCATATCAGGAAAAGAAAAAGTCTGGTACAACAAAGAACAGGCCTGCAACGTATCGTTTGCCACGGACGGAACCAAGCGGACCGCATTCCTCGATTTCGGAGGCAAGACAGGCAAAGCTTTCGTGGGAACATCCTACGCAATCCACCAGAGAATCCTCATTGCCGACAGTAACGGAAAACTCATACAGACCATCGAAGCTCCAAGTGGCTACACATTCGACCATAGCGAATGGACGCTCAACGGGAACCAGTCCCTGATTGTAGCAACACTCACCAACGTAAACGGAGCCCACACAAAAATTGTCCTCGTGAACCCGGCAGACAGCAGCGTCACCGAGCTCGCCGAAAGTGATGAACTTTGGCATCCTTATCTTTGGGTGAAAAAAAGGAGTTCAACAACACCACCAGCCCCCATACAGGAACCTGTTGATGAAGACTCCTCAAAAACGGACTCGCAGAGGCCCA
>JAEEGK010015950.1_pt1 | contig 16568 bp, 8 predicted proteins | sample 8958771 | NCBI WGS metagenome assembly JAEEGK01 (sample SAMN16246547, study PRJNA631951) | gut metagenome | biome: gut microbiome; feature: rumen; material: SC-attached | host: Bos | place: Iran: Karaj | collected 2018-10 | reverse complement strand
TCAAAACATAAATAACCAAATCCTTTACTTGTTGGAATTTCTTTAAATGTATCATGAACTTTGGTTTCTAAAATATATTTTTCAATTTTTACACTTTTTATATTTCCATATTTAGAAAAAGCATTTATTAAATCTTCTTCAGTTGCTGTTAATGGAATATTTCTTATATGTAAATTACACATTTGATATTGCTGATTTAACTTATTATTTGTTTCTCTTTTCTTATTTTCTAAATATTGTTTCCTTTCAAATTTATTTTGCTTTACTTCAACAAGTAATTTAGAATTTGGATCTGAAAGTTCTTTATCATTTTGTAAATTTTTCAAAGCATTGTTTGTCATTTCTTGATTTTCATAGTGAACAATAGCGAAATTTCTTCCTAAATGATCTTGGAAAATTTTACATGAAATAATATTACCATATTTAGAACAAATTTTATTTAATTCATTTTCAGTTAAAGATTGGTTAAAATTATTAATGTATATTTTTTGAATTTCTTTTTCATAATTATATAAAGTTCTTTCTATTCTTTTTTGAAATTGAGTTATTTCAATAATATTATTATTATCAAAAACTTTTTTTCCATTTGTTTCTAATATAGCTTTTTGAGCATCATCAGGATTATAATAAGTAATATAACCATAACCTAAATGATTTCCATTTTCATCATCTATTAATTTTAAAGAAGAAATATCACCGAATTTCATAAAATATTCATAAACTTTCCTTGAAGAAATACTATTTGGAATTCCTTTAAAATATAAATTTGATTTTGTATTATATCTAATTGAGCTATCTTTTTCATCCCACATTATTCTTACTGAATGACCTTTTATTTTTTTTAAATTCATTTCTAATCTACATTTATTTGCTGAATTATAATCTTTAAATATTACTTTGGCACTTAATGGTTTATTTAATTCTAAATTTTTTGGATTTTGTTCTAAATTAATTACTATAATTTTGTCTTTATATGATTCTAAAAACATTTCTAAATCTTTTTGAATTATGTTTAAAGGAAGGTCACTAAAGTATAATACATTTTTTTCCATTTGATTCGGTAACATTAATATTTTTCTATTTGATGTTTTTTTTTGATATTAATAATTTAGGAAAATAATTATTTTTTTATAACTTTTATTTTTCAATTGTTTTATTTTATAAAATATATTAAATTAGTATATTTATAAAATATATTTTTATTTTATGATTTTAATTGTATATTTTTTAATTCTTTTATTATTGTAATAGAAGACAATTCATCTTCAAAAAAAATTATTTTTATTTTATTTCTTTACATTTATTTCTAAAACTTTAAAGTCCAAATCAAAGAAAGATTATTTCTTAATGAATTAATTCCAAATTTTTAACTTTGATGGTTTGAGAAAAGAACTTTATAAATTATGACAATTTATAAACTCATTTCTTTAAAAGTTAAAGTAAAATACTTATTACACTCAAAAAAAAAAATACTCCTTCATTTAAATAATAAATTATTTAATTTTATTATATTTAACAATTATTTGTTGAATACAATTGAAGATTATTTCTAGAATAAAATAATTGAGTATAACAATTTTGACAGATATTCATATCACATTTCCTATAAGAATAGCATATTTCCATCTACTCTCCTTCTACAAATATCATATATTAAATTATTTCTTAATATTTGAGAAGTTCCAGAAAGATTATTAATAATTACTTGTTTGTTAAACTAATATTTAGGGATTAAATAAAGATAGTTGAAAAAATTGAAGTTGGTATTAAGACATTATTTGAGTTTGTTGATATTGATTTGTAAAAGGTTTTTGATATTGATTGGTAAAAGAATGTTAATATTGGTTTATAAATGTTTTTGGTCTTGGTATTGATTAAATGATTATTGATATTGTTTTATATTTGTTTTTTGTTATTGCATTTGATTGGTAAATGATAATTGATATATTGGATTAGAAATGATGTTGATCTTGATGTTGGCGTTGGTTGGATTATTGGTATTGTTGATGAAGGTATTGATATGGACTATTTCATTAGTTTATAAATTGGTTTTGCATATTTAAATATTTAATATATTCATATTTTAAATTTTGTTATTGATTTTAAATTTATAATTTTTTATATTATTTTATATTAATATTATTTTTATTTAATTTATTTTACTTTTTTGTTCATGTGGTTTCTATTCAATTTTTTGATACACTAAACACCACCTGCTCCTTATTTTTGAATTTTTATTTTCACAACAATATTTTAATTTAAATGTTTTATCTTGTGGGAAATAAATAGGTCTATCAATTAAATTATCTTTAGTTTTTTGAACAGGGAACAAAAAAACCAAAAGTCCATTTTTCTTTAAACAATCTTTAGAAAAATTAATTAAACTATCATAAATAGTATTAATTTCACAATGAGAAGTTGGTAAAAACAATCTTTTTTCTCCATTTTCATCACAAACAAAATTATTAAAATCTTCATTATTAATATTTTTATTATCTAATTGTTTAATTAACCTCAAATCCCTTTTTTCTTTTCTCTTTTCGCTCAAACCAGTTTTTTTTGAAGCAGCTCTCCATCCATAAGGTGGATCACAAATGATAGAATCAAAGAAAAAATTATTTTTTTTAAAAGAATGATGATTAATATCAAATCTAATGATTTGAGGTTTAATTAAATTATAATCTTCAAAATTAGAAAAAATATTTCCTTTAAATTTAACATTATTACTATTATTATCTCTAACATAACCAATAGAATAACCTTTTAAAACTCTAATATCTAAATCACATCCAAAGCAATTTGCTTGAAAAAAAGAAGAAGGAATTAATAAACTTCCAGTTCCAACAAAAGGATCAATGATATTATCATATTTTTTAATTTGGGCAAAATTAGTCATTAAAAAAGATAATGTATGATCTGTTGATGTTGGTCCTATATATTTCCTATGAATTAAATCAAATTTTGTATAATATCTCATTTCTTTTTCATTTTTACCATATATTTCTTTTCCATAAATTGCTCTTTGTAATTTTCCATCTTTAGAATAGAGAAGAAATATCACAAAAATTCTTTCTGGATTTTTTATATTTACTTTTCCTTTTAAAAAATATTTATCAAATTTTAACATTATTTTTTCTTGTTCTTCCTTTTTCATTTTTAAATTTCTTGTATCAATATCGTATCTAAAAGTTAATGATGAATTTATTTCTTCTCTATATTCTTCTTCTTTTATATTATTTAATAATTCTTCTATTGTTTCTCCTTCAGAAATTATTTTTATTATATTTTTTAATAAAATTGCTCTATCAATTATTTTTTTGCAGATTTCTTTATTTTCTATTCCTGTAAAATTTATTCTTAAAAAAGGATTAGTATTAACATCATAACTAAATGTATCTGAATTATATTTTAAATTTTCAATTTTATTCATTTCACATAATGAAAGAAATTCTGTTAAGTTAAAATCAAGGAATAATGGATTATTAGTGAAAGTTAATATATATTTATCCATTATTTTAATTGAAGAATAAATATTTATGAGGAATAATTTTTATTTTTTTTATTTTTTATTATTTTCTTTTAAACTAATTATTTATATTATGATAAATATTAAATTTATAATTGTTTCAATTATTTATTTATTAGTTTTTTTTTCAGGTTATTGGGTTTGTTTCCAAAAAATTTGACACTTTTACAACATTTAGTTTTAGTTGTTTTTGGACTAGAAATAAATTTACTTAAAGTTTTATTTCTATTATCATCATTTATATCATATAATATATTTATTTTATCTTCATCTTCGTAACTTTCTGTTTCCATATATATTGCATTAATATCAATAGAATCTCTTTCTTTGAAAGAAGTCAATTCAAAATTATTTTTCAAAAAAATAATAATACAACTTAAATTATCAGTACTATTTCTTTTCAAAGCATTTTTAATAATTAAATCTGCAGATTTTAAATAATCATTTTTATTATCTTTAATTTCTGAAATTAAATGAATTATTTCAATATTTTTCATAACATTAAAAATACCATCAGAAGCTAAAAAAATAAAATCAGTATCAGAAGTTATTTTATATGAAATAATTTCAGGTTTAGGAATTATAGTATTCGGCATTCCACCATAAGATAAAATTTTGGACGAAAAATCTCCAATACTTCTAGTGATAGATAATCCACCTGGATTAATTCGATAAGGGCCGACTAAAAATATATTATTGTTATTGTTTTTATTTGTAATATATTGATTTAATTGAATTTTCTCTTGATAAATTTTACTTCCGTTCATTTCAATTCTTTTTCTTTCATTTTCATTATATAAATTATGATCATTAGTTAAAATACGATAGTTTTTCCCATTATTATTAGATATAATTAATCTACTATCACCTAAATTAGCAACATAAATTACATCATCAATAAGTAAGCAAACAATAGCACAAGAACCAGAATCACTTTTTTCATAAATCATATAAAACTCCTCTTCAGCTTTATCAAAAGCATATTCTAAAGCTTTTATAGGATTATTTGGAAAAAATTGATTATTAAAAATAAAATTATGTAAATTTTTCATTAAATATTCACTACAAGTGATACCACAATGACCATCAAAAATTGCAAAGTAAGATAGACTATTTGGCCATTGACCAATATAATTATTTGGTTTATTTATATTGATTAATGATATTATGTTATCTTCATTTATATCTTTAAATAAACCTTTATATGAATTCATACAATATGAATCAATTATACAAAAAGGAGATTTTATTATTTTTTCACTTTGAAAATTTGGATATAATGGAATATCAAAATTTAATTCATTTAATTTTAATAATTTATTATTTTTTTTTGAATGAAATAATTGTTCTATATTTATTGTTATTTCATTATTATTATTTTGTAATGTCTCTAATTTTAATTCATTTCCAATGTTTTTTATATTGTTTGAAGTATTTGCAGTTGTGGTTGCATTTTTTAAACTTAAATTTGTTTCATCTCCACTTAAATATAAAAATGATTTATTGTATCCTGTTTTATTCCTATTTTTTTTTCTTATATTTGAATTATATTCAGTTATTCTTATTATGTTTGTTAATTTTTCCTTTTTTTCTATTATTTTTTTGTTATTACTTCTGTTATTTTCATTTGGAGATTTGTTTAAAGATATTTTTTTTGTTTTTGGATTTAATGGAATATTTGATATTAAATTTGAGGAATTTGCACTTTTATTATTATTTTGATTTTTTTGTTGTTTTGATAATTGATTATATTTTTTTAGAAAATAATATGATTGAGAATTTAATTTATTCTCATCTAAAAAATTTATTAAATTTTGCTGATAATTGTTTGATGAAGATAGTAAATTTATGAAATTTGAGCTATTGTTTTTCCTTGATTCATTATTTAAGTTTTTACTTTTTAATAAAAAATTATTGTTATTGTTATTATTGGATTTTATTAGTGATTTATTCTTTGTTTTTATTTGAGTGTTTTTGTCTATTTTATGGTTGGTAAACTTCGATAAATCTGTTCCACTTCGTTGAGAAAATTTATATATTTTCATATTTGTTTTTTCCATTTTAATTTAATTCAAAATTTATTCAAAAAATTTTCCAATAAAAAATTGTTTAAAAATAAAAATGAAAATTATCATATAAAACTAATTTCTAATTTCATTCAGAAAAATAGAAATATTTCAAATAAAAAAATTATTTACATTTTTAGATATGATAAACTTACAAATAAGATTTTATTTAATTTTTTACTGTTTTTATTATTTTAATTGTTTTTTCTTTTTGAATATAAAATATTTATAAGGTTTTTATTTTATAGATAAAATATTATAAAAAATTAAAACCAAAAAACTTTATAATAAATAATTTATTATTATATCTCATTTATTTTATTCTTATTTTGACAATATTAAGTCCTTAACATTTTAAATAAATATTTTTTAAAAAATGGAAAGAAAAAATAAAATAAAAATATTTAAAAATCTAAAAATCATAATAAAACTCCTTTAAAATCCTCATCCATATTTATTAAATCCTTCTGCTAATCTTGGTGCACTAGTAGAATGTCCAGCACTACTACCTTGATTTTCTCCACAAAGAACAACAAGCATATTACTAGCTAACTTGGCTTTTTTTTCCCTAGGTAAATCACAAATTTCATTAGTACTCAAACTATTCAAAGCATGTCCTACAATACTAACAGCTCCTTCCACAATTTTTTGTCTGGCAGCAATTACAGCATCTGCAGCTTGTCTCTTAAGCATAACACTAGCGATTTCATTTGCATAACTTAACTCAGTAATTCTTGCTTCAATAACTTCAATTCCAGCAGGTTTTAATCTTTCACTTAATTCCTTAACTAAAACTTTGGAAATTTCCTCACTTCCACTTCTCAAACAAATTTCTTTTTCATTATCACTTTCATATGGAAATTGACATCCCACATCTCTTATAGCACAATCACTTTGAATATGAACATATTCAGAATAATTTTCAACAGCAAAAGTAGCTTTTGCAGTATCTTTTATTTTCCAAACAACAACACAACCCATCATAATTGGATTTCCTACTTTATCATTTACTTTGATTACAGCACCATTTAAATTATTTGATTTTAAAGAAATAGTTTTATGTGAAGAAAAAGGATTTGCAAAACAATATCCTATTTTTTTCACTGTTCCTATATATTCACCGAAAAATGTAAGAACATGTGCTTCGTTTATGTTGTTTACAAATAATCCACTGAAACAACAACATGTTATTATAAAAAGGAAAAAAAATATTGGTGATAATATAAAGAAAAAGGGAGAAAATATTACACCTAAAGTTATTGAACCTCCTAATAAAAATAAATTTAGGAAGAGGGAACAGAGAAGTAAACATAACATTGTTCCGCCGCTTTTTGCGTCAATTATTTTTTCTTGAATTTCGTCTTGTGGGAATTCTAATTGGTGGTTGTTTGGGTTTTCTGAATTACTTAAAATTTTCTTTGAGTATGTGTTTATTTCATTTAACATTTTTTTTATTTATTTAGATATTATTATATTAGTAATTTTTTTTAAATAAGTTTTGATAATTCATTTTAGTTTTATTTATTTATTTATATAATGTAATTATTATTTTTTTAAAATTGTTTATTTTTTTACTTTTATAGAGATATCCACTCATATAATTTTATCTTTTTCATTGATTCTTACATTTAAATTGAAATTAATTGGTTTAGGGTTTCCTCATATAGATTTATTATTTTTATTTATACAAGAAATACTATTTTCAACAAGAGAAGATATTTTTTATTTTTTAATTACTCTTTAATTTGGGTAACTTACTTTGACTCATTTGATCACTCAAATCTTTTTATATTAAAAAGATAATTTTTAAATCTATTTTTCTTTACTAATCTTTTTATATGAATAACTTATAAAAGTTTTAACATTTATTAAGTATGAATTATTATATTTTTTATTACTATTAATTTCTTTTTTCAGGTAAGTGTTTGAAGTATTTGAATTCATTTCTTTTTCTTCTTCTTTTTCATTTGTTACTACATAATTAATTTTATAAAAAAGATCTACTTTATTATCACAATAATAATGCATTATTTTAGATATTTGAAAATTTCTGGGTGTATAAAAATTTTGATATCATTTTTATAAATAATATTTAATTATTGAATTCTATGTGAACTTTTATCTTTTTAAATATTCATTAATAAAATCATTATATTTATTAGAATTGATAAAAAATTATATAAAAATTATTTGGACTATTTTAAATAGAAATAATTTTTAACTTCTTTTATATCTCCATATTTTGAATTTAATACGAGGTAGACCCTAAACTAAACAATATACTCTTAATTTTATATTTACGATATTTAATTAAACCATTTTAATTTGTCTTTTTATTGTCTTAAAAAAAAAATAAAAAAAATATATGTTAAAATTAATTAAAACAAGTAATTTTTTATTTAATTATAACTTTTTCTCATAATACCCAGTTTTTACAATATAATTTATAAATTAAATATAATTATTTATTCACTTTTTTCTTCTTCTTCATTTAATTTTTTAACAATTTCTTTTTTAATTTCATCAGGGATTAATTTGATTAAATCAACACTAGTTTTTAATAAAGTTTTTAATTTTTCTTCATATCCTTTCCATACAAGGAAATAAATAATAATAATAATAATAATTAAAACAATGAAAGTAGTATCTAAAACTAAATCCATTTTATCTTTATAATCACTAAAACTTTCTTTTAATTTATTATTCATATATTTATACCAAGGTCTAATTACATAAATTAAAACTTTATTAATTTCTCTAAATTTAGGTTTATAGCAGAAATTAGGTTCACTTAAATTATTTTTTTGAATAATATATAAAACAGCTAAAAATTTATTCATTTCATAAAATCTAGTAAGTACACAACTAAAACCATTTTGAACAATTGATTTATAATCATCATCATTAATAGAAATATTATAGGATAATAAAATATCCGAAAAATTTTTTGCCATTCTTGATGAAAATTCCATCAAATATTTTCCTTTTAAAAAAGAAGTAACTTCATAAGAATTAGAATATAAAAATTCTATTTCATCACTCATTCCAATTGTGTTATCAATGAAAATTTCTTCTGTTTCAGTTGAATTAAATATTGGAATTGATAAATTATAATAAAATGATTTATATACATTTGTTTTTACTATAAAATCACATTCAGTATAATGAGTTATGTTAAAAACTTTTGTGAAATTTTTTATATTATTCATTATATTTATCACATAAAAATATTTAAAAATCATATATATTTCAATTGATGCAAAAAATAATGTTATATATATAAAGGCAAATAAATATTCACTTGAATTTTTTATTGATTGTTTATAATCATTTTTTTGCTTAAATTTTGTTATCATTATTATATCATCATCTTTTGATGTTGTTTGATATTCTATTTTAGATTCTTCTTCTTCAGTTTCTTCATTCCCAAAAAATTTATTTAGTAGTTTATTTAAAAAATTCTCACTTGTTGATTTTAATTCTTCAAATTTTTTCTTTTTAATTGTCAAAAATAAATCAACAGGTTTTTCTCTGTCATCAATAAATTTACTGATTAATTTCCACATAATAATTAAATCTATAATCACAACTATAAAACTAAGAATGAAAATGATTAATAATATAGTAGGTGATTTAGCTTCATCATAAGTATTTTTAGCTAAAATAAAAGTAATATTTCTCATAATTAAAAAATAGTCGTTTAATAAATTCATCATTAATTCATATGCATTTCTATCATTCATATCAAGAGAAAGATAATTATCTGTTATTGTACTTACAAAAAAAATAGAAGTTTTTATCCTATTTAAAGCAGTTGAATAAGAAATTATTTCAGTTGTTGGTATTAAATTCCTTAATGTTCTAACACATACTTGAACATTATTAATATAACTGTAATATTCATCATTAAATTTAACTGTTGAATTAGAAAAAAAAGATATATAATCATTTATTATTTGTCTATATTCTATCATTTCATTTTTTGCTAATAAAACATATTCTTTTTGATTAAATCCTAATGATTCTGTATATAAAGAATTTTGAGATAAAATTACTTCAGTTATAAAAAATTTTGTGTATAAAAATGAATTTAATAATATATATGAATCATCTAAATATTTTATATATTGAGAACATTTATTTGTTTTATACATTGACAAACCAAATTCAATACTTATAAAAGCAATTATTATTATAAACATTATAATTGAAGAAAAATTAATATATTTAACACTTTTTTCATTAAAAATATGATTTAAAGAAAATGAAATATCATTAGTAGTTTCATTTGAATTAATATTTTCAACATTTGAATTATGAGCAGAATTAAATGGTTTATTTTCATTTGTTTTTATTTCATGATTATCAATTGGATTTTGTATAATTAAATTCTGACTATTTTTATTATGACGAATATTTTTTCTTAATTCAGGATGTGCTTTTAATTTTTCTTCTATTCTATTTATAAAAGAAGATATTTGAATTTTAATATTTGGTTCAGATATTTTTCCAGCAGGATATAGTTCTTTATTTGGGCGATGTTTTTCTAAATTTATATCTGCCCCAAAATATTTTAATGAATTTATATAATCATTTATTTCTTGAGATGATCTACTTTGCAATTCTAATATTTTTTCTTTTGTTAACACATTTAAATTTCCTTCTTTTGAATTTCTATCATTTTCATCTTCTTCATCACTATTATTATTATATGCTCTTTTAATTTTTACTTTTTTACTCTTTTTCTTTAATATTTCATTATTGTTACTTATTGTTTGTATTATTTGTGTGTCATTTTTAGGTCGAATAAAATATTCATCTTTAATTTTATTTTTTTTTAATAATTGAGTTCTAACGAAATTTAAATGTAAAATATCATACATGATTAATTTAGAATTTGAAGGTTTAAAATCATTATAATCAATACTATTTTTTTTTATTTCAGGAAGAGTAAATCTTAAGCAAAAACCTAGAATCTCATCTTCTCCAAATTTTAATTTAGTGATAGATAAATTATAGTGTTTTTTTTTAGAGTTTTTAACTAATTCTTCAACATTATCTTCATTTTTTCTTATAGTATCATTTTTAGGATAAATTAAATCAGGGAAAATCCAATAAATTTTTTTAGGTTCATCTTCGAATTCATTATAAGTATCCAATAAATTAATAGAATTACAATTATCAGGATCTCTAATTAATATATTTAAATTAACAACATATTTTTTTAATAAATCCATAGTTAAACCCATTGATAAAGAAGAAGAAGAAAAAGAATCAATGGTAAAATCGTCTTTTGCTAAAATATAAAAAGCATAAACAGATTTTGGATCTTTATTATCGATTTTAGATTTAAGAATGAATGTATTAGAAAAATCATCATCATTATAAACAGTAAATTTAATTAAAGCTGGTAAAATATATCCCACTTTAGTTCTAGGTAAAATAAATATTTGTTTTTTATCACTTGCTTTATTCATTGCAGGATTTGTTTTTCTTAGATATTTAATTTTATTTGATATTGCTTTTGAATGCCCATTGATAAATATATTTGGCATAATTGTTTCTATTTTTTTCCCTATTAAATTTTGTTTTGTAAAACCTAATAAATTAACTACACTATTTGACATTTGTAATATCGAACAATCTCCTTTCTCATTTGTTCTACAATATATTATATAATCTTGGTCTTCTAATATTATATCTAAGTTATTTATATCAAATTTATCACTTTCATTTTTTTTTAACTCAAAATGTTGTTCTTCATTTAATTTTTTTGAAACTTCATCAGCTTTTGATTTATTTCTTAAGATTTCTCTTACGAAATATACATACAATTGTACTATTGATTGATTTTCTAAATCTATTTTTTTTGATTTTAAATCTTTTTCCCATAATTCATTTATTTCATTTAATACACTATTTAATTTATTTCCTAAAAAATATAATTTTTCTAAATTTAAATTATTAGTTAAATTGGTACTCAAAACTCCCCAAAATTCACCATATAATTTTGTAGTTGATTCTATTAAATATTTTAATTTTCTAAATTTATGATCTGTGATTTCTTCCATTTTTTCTAAATCATTTTCATTTTTACTTGAATTTATTTTATGATTTAAAGAATTGACACTTTTTTTTATACAAAATAAAATATAATCCTCTGTTAAAGTATTACTTTCTTTTTCTAGTTTTGCTAAATAAGTTTTTGCTGCATTTAAATTAAATTTATTTGAATAGTTAAATTGAATAAATGTCATTACTATGCTTTTGTTGTTTGGAAATTTTTTAATTCCATCAATTAATATTGTATTAACATAATGTAATAAACATGTTTTTTGGATTTGATAATTACCTTGATTTTCCATATATTTTGTTAAAGGACATTCTTCATTAATACAAGTTTCCAAATGACGACTAATTAAACCTTTTAAAAAAATATCATTTTTATCATAACCTTTTTTTGAACTTTCTATGGATTTATATTTATCAATATATTTCCCAATTAAAATAATAGTACTTTTAGTTCTATTAATAAATTCATTTACACTACCAGAATTAACATTCGTAATCACAAAATTTTCACTTTCTTTTTTATAACAAATAGCACAAGTAATAATAATTAAAGGCATACCAAATAAAAACAAATAAATATTTCCATTAAATTTTGAATTATATGTCAATTTACAAATTAAAATCATAAAAGAAGTCCATAAAAATAAACTATTTCGAATAATAACAAAGCATTGAATAATAAAATTTCTATATGTAGGTTCTTCAAAACCTTTTTTTAAATTAAATATTGAACCTATAAGTAAAATAGCAATACTAATCCATTCATTTGTAATAAAAGTAAATCTTAAAGCATTTATAAGAGAAAAAATATAATAAAATATATCAGCACTAGTATCAATTTTACTTGTAGTTTCTTTAGTATTATAAGGATCAAAGCAAAAAATACCAAATAAAATATTTAAAGTATATTGTCCGATTAAAAATATTATAGTTAGTCCAACATATAAATAATGAACTCCTTTAAAACATGTTATTGGTTGATTAACAATATCTATTTTTTTATTTTTACATTTAACCATTAATAATAAAAACTCTGTACAAGGAATTAAACCAACAGACATCATCAAACTTGAAATTATTTTTCCATAACTTATAATTATTTTATAAAAGCTTGTATTTGTTTTATTAAATTTAATTACCATTGAAATTGATAATCCAGTTAAGAAAATAATCAATAGCATTATGCCCCAAATTAATAAATATATGTTAAAAGAAACATATTTTAATATTGAAGTTCCTCTTAAAGCCCCTATTAAAGTATTTAAATTATCCATTTTTTTTTCTTCTATTTTCCAAAATTTGGAATGTGGATCACTAAATGCATATGATATTACTTGAATTGTTTCTATTATCAATAATAAACTTGTTATAAAAACATTAAAGTCTTTTCTTTTTAAAACATTGTAAAAAAAATTAAAAATTTTAGTTTTTGTTGTTAATTCATCATTTGTTTGAATTATTTCTTTATTAATTTTTTGAGATTTTTCAAATGATGAGTTTACTTGCATTTAATTGAAAAATATTATTTTTCATTTAATAATATTTAAAATAAATTAAAAAAGTATGATTTTCAAATTATTAAAATTTTATTATTTATTATTAAATAAATTTAAATTAATTAATGGAAATAACAGAACAAGAAAACGAAGAAATTCATAAATTAATTGAACATAAATTTTTAGGAATCATCATATTAAATATTGAAGAAAAAAAAAATATAAATTTTATAGAAAAAAGATATATATATAATGTAATAAAATTATTAGACAATAAAGAAATAGAAAGAGAAAGTTTTCGAAATTTATTGTCAAAAGGAAATTTAGATTCATATCCAAATTTACGTTCTCTTTCATGGAAATTTTTATTAGGTTACATAAACAATAAACCTGAGGAATGGGAAAATTATTTAGATAATCGAAGAAATTTTTATAATAATGAAAAAGAAAAACATATAAAAAAAATTTCTCATATAAAATTTAAAAATCATCCTTTAGATATTCAATCAAATTCAAATTATTCTCGTTTTTTAAAAGATAATCAATTAATAGAAATTATTGATAAAGACATAAAAAGAACAAGAACAGATGTAAATTTTTTTTCAAAAAAAGTAAATTCTCAAAAAAAAGAAACTCACTATGATATAATAAAAAGAATATTATTTTTTTATGCTAAATTGCATCCTGAAATTGGTTATGTTCAAGGTTTTAATGAAATTTTAGCGATAATATATTATTGTTTTTCAAAAGATAAAAATTTATATTTTCAAGAAGGAATTGAAGCAGATTCTTATTTTTGTTTTGAAATATTAATTAATATTTTTCCTAATATTTATATTGCTTCTAAAGATTATGATGAAGATGGAATAAGAAGAAAAATTCATTATATCAAATTTATTTTATTTGTTATTGATTATGAAATGTTTTCTAATTTAAGAGAAAATAAAGTTGATGTTTATGTTTTTTTATTTAGATGGTTTTCTTTATTTTTTTCTCAAGAATTTTCTATAGAAAGTACTATGAAAATTTGGGATTATCTTTTTTGTCAAAATGATATTGAAAAATATTTGATTATATTATGTTTATCAGCTTTGAGAGTTAAAAGAAAATTATTATGTTCTAAACATTTATCAGACATTATGATGGCTTTACAAGATTTTAATGATAATGATGTAAATGCTATTCTTGATCAAGTTGATGAAATTAGTGTTGAAATTGAAAATAAAAATTCAAGATTGACAAAAGAAAATTTTTATGAATTTTTAAAAGTACATTCTTAATAATTTAAAATATAATAATTATTTATTAATTCAAAAATTAATATAAAAAAATTATAAGTGAAAATTTAAATTCGAAAATATTAAATAAAATAAATTAATATTTTTTCATATAATCAGAAATAAAAGAACCTATAATCATAGAATTTATATAAGAATCAACCTCATTATCTTTATCAATCATAATAATAGGAATTTTACTTCCAATAATCATTTGAGCAGAAATATATTTATATGTATTATTAATAAATTTCCAAACACTTTTATAAATTTCAATATTAGGAAATAATAAAATATTAGCATCTCCTTTTATTTTTCTTGAATTATTAATTTTATTGTATTTTTCTTTTGAAATTGCCTTATCTAAAGTTAATGGACCATCAATTATACAATTTTTAATTATTCCTTTTTCACTCATTGATATTAATTCTTTAATATCAAACATATTTTTTTTGTTTTCATTTAATAAATTATTATTTGATAAAATAGCAACTTTAGGAAAATTAATACCTAATATTTTTCCAATTTTAACTGCATTTTTAATTATATGAATTTTATCTTGTAATGAAGGATTTAAATTAACAACACTATCAGTAAGTAATAAAAATTGATTAAAGCCTTCAATCTGAATAATTTTAATATGACTTAAAATTCCTCCATTCATAATTTTATATCTTTGATGAAAAATAGTAGAAATAAAATAAGAAGATGAAACAGTTCCTTTCATAATCATTTCAGCTTCATTATCAATAATAAATTTAATTGCTTTTGAACAAATATTTTTTTCATCTGTGATATTTACTATTTTAAAAAATGAAATATCTAAATTTTGATTTATTGATATTTTTTTTATTTTATCTTCATCTCCTATTAAAATTGGTTGAATTAATTTTTTTTTATGTCCTTCAATTACTGCTTTTAAAATTGTTGAATCTTCTGCTCCAGCTACTACTAAAATTTTTCGAGAAAGATTTTCATATTCTTTTATTTTTTTTGGAAGTTATTATTAATTTCTTGGGTGTTTTGAGAAAGGGAGAAAATTATTTTTATATAAAATATTATCAAATATAGGATTGGTTTATTTGACATTTTTCAATTTTATTTTTTTTTGGAATATTTTATTTCATTAATTTTCTTTTGATAAATGGCAATTTTGCAAAAAAACAGAATATTTTCTAATCATTTTTTATTATTTATAGTTAATTTAATATAAGTTGAATAATAAACAAACAATAAATAAAATTAAAGAAAGATTAAAATAAAATATATATAAATATATTTAATTAATCACATAATTAAATAAAACAAATTTCAAAAAGATATTTATTGAACAATGTCTACCCAGCCAAAAAAAGAAGAAACAAATGCCGAAAAGAGAGCTAGAGAGGAGAAAGAAGCTTTAAAAAAGGAGAGAAAGGAACACAAGCACGAAGCCCATCATCGTGCTCATGAAGTACATGCTGGTAACATAATGGAGGATTTGGCGAAGAAACAAGTTTTTAAGAAATTTTCATATAGAGGATTGGATATAGGTAAATTAATAAATATGAATATGGATCAAATAGCACAACAATTAAGATCAAGACAAAGAAGAAGATTAAGAAGAAAAATGCCTCAAAAATATGGAAAATTTATTAAAAAATTAATGGATGCTAAAAGTATTACTAATCAAGGTGAAAAGCCTAAAGCTATTAAAACTCATTTAAGAGATTGTATTGTTCTTCCAACTATGATACAATCTATTATTAATATACATAATGGGAAAGGTTATAACCAAATTGAAGTTAAACCTGAAATGATTGGATATTATTTAGGAGAATTTGGAATGACTTATAAAAGAGTTATGCATGGTAAACCTGGTGTTGGAGCAACTCATTCTTCTAAATTTGTTCCTATTAAATAAACATTTTTATTGAATAAAAAGTATATTGAGAGATTTAGTTTTTAAATTTTTTAATTGAGTATAGAAATAATAATGGCTCTATTATTTATTTGTTTTATTGTTTAATAATTTTTTTAAATAAAAACTTATTATTTTATGTTTAATAATGATATATTTTTTTTCTCAAACTTCTAATTCTTGGTATAAATCCAAAACAGTATTAAAAAAAATGACATTTTCACCTATTCT
>JAEEGK010015949.1_pt1 | contig 16568 bp, 19 predicted proteins | sample 8958771 | NCBI WGS metagenome assembly JAEEGK01 (sample SAMN16246547, study PRJNA631951) | gut metagenome | biome: gut microbiome; feature: rumen; material: SC-attached | host: Bos | place: Iran: Karaj | collected 2018-10 | reverse complement strand
ACACAATTGCAAACATTACTTATTTTCTATATAATAATAATTTATGAACGCAAATGAACTCCGCTCAAAATATATTGAGTTTTTTAAAAGTAAAAACCATGCTGTAATTTCGGGACAGTCTTTGATTCCTGAAAATGACCCGTCTGTTTTGTTTACAACTGCGGGCATGCATCCACTTGTACCTTATCTTCTTGGTGAAACTCACCCTGCAGGAACACGACTCACAGATTATCAGAAATGTGTACGCACCGGTGATATTGATGAAGTTGGGGACCCAAGCCATCTTACATGCTTTGAAATGCTTGGCAACTGGTCTTTAGGTGACTATTTTAAGAAAGAATCAATCGCTTTTTCTTATGAATTTTTGACAAGCAAGGACTGGCTTGCACTCGATCCAAAAAAAATCAGCGTAACAGTTTTTGCAGGTGACGAAAATGCACCTCGCGATGAAGAAGCTGCTCAAATCTGGAAAGATAACGGAATGCCGGAAGATAAGATTGCATATTTGCCAGCTTCGGACAACTGGTGGGCAGCAGGTCCAACAGGCCCATGTGGTCCTGATACAGAGATTTTCTACTGGGTTGGCGAAGGTCTTCCTCCTGTAGGTTCTAACAAGGGTACAGACAGCGCAAACTGGATGGAAATCTGGAATAACGTTTTCATGCAGTACAACCGCGTAGATGAAAAAACTCTTGTACCGCTTCCTAAAAAGAACGTAGATACAGGTATGGGCCTTGAACGCACAAACTGTATCCTCCAGGGAAAGACAAGCGTTTATCTTACAGAAGTTTTCCAGCCAATCATTAAGACAATTGAACAGCTTTCGGGCTATACATACGGTACCGACAGCGAAAAAGATAAATCTGTCCGTATTATTGCAGACCACACTCGTTCTTCTGTATTCATTCTTGGTGATCAGAGAGGAGTTACTCCGGACCGCGTTGGGGCTGGTTATGTTCTCCGCCGCTTGATTCGCCGTGCAGTTCGCCACGGAATGAAGCTTGGTATCGAAAAAGACTTCCTTGCTCAGATTGCCGAAACTGTAATCGAAAACTTTAAGGGGCCATACCCTGAACTCGAAGCTAATCACGAAAAGGTTTGCAAAGAGCTTACTGCTGAAGAAGCAAAATTCCGCCAGACTCTCAAGAAGGGCGAAGCAGAATTCCAGAAGCTTTTGCCAAACTTGATGAAGAATCCTAAGAAAATCATCAGTGGCAAGGTTGCTTATAATTTGTACGAAACTTACGGATATCCTCTTGAGCTTACTCAGGAGCTTGGTGCCGAACACGGCTTTACTGTAGATGTAGAAGGCTTTAAAGAAGCAGAACGCAAGCATCAGGAAGCAAGTAAAACTGTAGACGCAGGAGCCGCTAAGGGTGGTCTTGCTGAACAGAGTGAAATTACAACTAAGTACCATACTGCAACTCATCTTTTGCAGCAGGCACTTGTAAATACTTTGGGAGACCAGGTTGCCCAGAAGGGAAGTAACATCAACAACGAACGCATGCGCTTTGACTTTACTTTTGAACGCCCTATGACTCCGGAAGAAATTAAAACTGTAGAAGACATTGTAAACCAGAAGATTAAAGAAGATCTTCCTGTTACAATGGAAGTAATGCCGCTGGACAAGGCCAAGGCAGAAGGTGCCCGCGCCCTCTTTACCAACAAGTATGGTGAAGACGTAAAGGTTTATACAATCGGCCGTGACCCTAAAAACGACTGGTTCAGCAAGGAAGTTTGCGGTGGGCCACATGTTCAGCACACAGCCCAGATTGGTGAGTTTAAGATTCAGAAGGAACAGTCTTCTTCTGCAGGTGTCCGCCGTATCAGAGCGGTAATTGTGCCGGGTACAGGCTTGCCACTGGAAGGATAGTGTCATCCCGAACTTGTTTCGGGATCTGTAACTAGCAAAAATTAAAATTGTTAATATAAAAGAAATATAAATGAGGTTTTTTATGAAAAAGATTATTTCAGCTTTATCAATACTTTTACTTGCAGCAGGCATGGCTTTTGCACAGTCAAATGACCTGCAGGTTCTTACTATTGTAAAATATAACAAGTCAGAATCTATTACTGTAAAACAGCTTAAAACACGCTGCGACACTTACGAAAAGCAGCTTGGACAGAAGCTTACTCTTGAACAGAAAAAACAGGTTTTGAGTGCTCTTGTAGATGAAAAGCTTGTTCTTCAGGCAGCAGCAAAAGCAGGTATTTCAATTCCAGACAGCACTGTAGATCAGTATTTCATGCAGGCAATGAGCCAGTCAGTTGGAGCTGTAGTTACAGAAAAGCAGCTCAATGATCTTCTTAAAGCTCAGAATACTTCATTGGATGCAGAACTTCTTAAGCAGACAGGTATGAATGTTACCGATTACAAGACATATCTTAAAAATCAGCTTATTGCACAGCAGTATGTAATTCAGCAGAAGCAGGATGAAATTCAGGCAGCAGCTTCTCCTTCTGATTCAGAAATCCGTGGTTTCTATGAAGGAAACAAAGCTTCATTTGTATGGCCTGATTATGTTAAGCTTTTTGCAGTAGGTGTTCGCAAGGAATCAAATCCTGATGCCGCAAAAAATAAAATCAACGAACTTCGTAACAAATATGTAGATAAGAAACTTACTAAAGAACAGATTATTGCTCAGTCAACAGCAGAAGGTTATACAGCTTCGGAAGGTATTCTTCCAAAAACAGAAGCTGGTGCTGCACAGATTGGACTTACTTATCAGAGTATCCTTTATATTTATGAAATGGAAAAAGGCTATGTTTCAGAAATAACAGAAACAGATGAAGCATTTATTTTCCTTGCTCTTACCGATAAGTATGCTGCAAAGATTCTTTCTTTGAGTGATATTGTTCAGCCTGAATCAACAACAACTGTTTATGAATATATCCGCCAGAATCTTGCTTCATCAAAGGCACAGGCTTATATTCAGCAGGCCGCACAGGTAGTAGCAGAGGAACTTCGCAAGCCTGAATATGTAGAAGAAAAGAAAACAGGCGACGCTCTTGATAAACTTTTGAACTGGGGAGACTAAGGTGTCTAGAAGAAAGGGAAGGATTCTTGCGTTCCAGGGTGTTTATTCCTGGGATGTAAGTCAATCTCCGGTTGAAGATATTCTTAATTTCTCCTGGATTCAGAACAATTCCGAAGATGAGTCTCGCACCTTTGCCAGTTTTATTATTTCGGGAACTGTAGAGCATGTTGCAGAAATTGATGAACTTATTAAAAAGCATCTTTCTGATAACTGGACTCTTGAAAGAATAAATAAGGTTTCGCTTGCCATTTTGAGAACTAGCATTTTTGAAATGAAGTTTCAGAACGGCTCGCAGCCAAAGATAGTAATTGACGAGGCTGTAAACATAGCGCGTGAATACGGACTCGAAGATTCCTATAAGTTTATTAACGCAGTACTTGATAAGATTGGAAAAGAACTTTAGAAAGACCTCAATTTTCATTCTCATTACAATTTTGGGCTTTGCTCTGCTTGGTGTTTCGTGCAAATTAAAGGCAGAGCAAAAGTCGTTAACAAGCCATTTTGAAATGGTAGATATCCAGATTGCAGAAAATCAATTTGCCGATGCAGTTAAGCAGCTTAAGAAAATAGAAAAGCAGGCTTATGATGTGTGGTCGTATATTGGCATTTATAAACGCTATGCACAGATTGGCGAAGATAAGCTTGCCGAAAAGCTTTTGAAAAAGGCGCTCAAAAAAAACAGCAGGAGTCCTGAATTAAAGGCAATTTATGCAACTCTGCTTTTGCGCCAGAACAGACTTGATGAAGCTAAAAAAATGGCAGAAGATCTGCACGGAACAAAATATGGTTCTGTTTATTCAGAGGTAATCCTTAAGCAGGCAATGCAGGGTGAACCGGCTGATTATTACAAAGATCCAAAATATTATGCAATTTATTACGATGCTTACCGCGGAAGCTTGAATCCTATATGGATTAGAAACTGTGCTATTTTTAAGCTTAAGGAAGGCTTGTTTGATACAGCTTCGTCGCTGCTTCCAAAATCATTTGCCGATGCAGACGATGCATATTTCTGGGCACTTGTTTTATATGATGCCGGAAAGTATTACGAAGCCATAAGTGCTCTTGAAGCTTCACGTTCTTATCTTCTGGATTATTCCCGCGCACGTAAGACTTCAGAAATAAAACAGATTGCGCTTGAATCAGATGCATACATGGCTGTTTCCGAAATGGAAGCTGCCGAAGCTAAACGTCAGGAGCTTATCTGTCAGCTTGATAATTTTGCAAAACTTTCTGCCGAAGATGATAATCTGCTTTCTATAATTGTTATAAATAGTGCTGTATGGGCAAAAAATCAGTATGATGATGACTCGTGCGCAGACCTTTTGTTCTATTCTGTAAACCGCTGGCCAGATAATGTTGCTGCTCTTATTTTGTATTCCGACTTTGCATATAATTCAAATCTTGAACGCGAAGAAACTATGGAAATCAGGAATCTTAGGCAGAATGGTATTTCTTCTGTTTCAATGGAAAAATATGATAACCGCCGAAAGATTCCTATGAGCGATGCAATTTACCGTCTTGAGCAGGCAATGGAACGCACAAAGGATCCGTATCTTTCGATTGTGCGGCTCGACTTAAAATATAAAACAGACAGCTCATTTACAGTAAAAGAAAAAACCGCAGACTTGTGGCTTCAGATGGAAAACAATTATACAGAAGAAGAAAAGTACCAGATGCTTCTTGTTCAGTATGTGCTCAGCTTCCTGCTTAAAACAAATCAGAAAGAAGATGCCCGCGAGCTTTTTACAAAGTATGTTTCTACAGTTTACGGCTTTAATGCAAAAGAAGATTTCTGGGCACAGATTGGTAAGAATATTGGTTTAATGGATGAACGCACTGCCGAGTTTGCTGCCTGGTTTGCAACAGATGAACAGAAGTTTGATGAAGCTCTGCGCATTTATGAATATTGTGTTTACGAAAGCGGTGGTATTTTGTATGAAGGAATTGTTTCGCCGCTTGTTTCTACAGTTTCATGTATGAATCTTGCAGATATTTATTTTTCTACAGGTAAAAAAGATAAGGCTCTTGATTTGTATGGAAAAGCTGCCGGCCGCGAAAGCAAGAATTATCTTCGTTCAGATGTTTTCTACAGAATAGCAAATATATACGCAGCTACCGGAGACAAAAAAAATGCCCTGCGCTCTGCGGAATATGCAATTCTGCTTTATCCCGACAACGCAAGGGCATCTCTTCTTAAAGAAAAGCTGTCACAGTAAACTATTCAATAACCGCAATAATATCATTCATGCGAAGAATCAGGTGATCTTCACCGTCAATCTTTATTGGTGTGCCAGCGTACTTATCGTACATAATGCGGTCACCTTTTTTAACAGTAACCTTAACGTCATCTGTTCCAGGTCCAACTTCTACAACCTTTGCAGTCTGAGTCTTTTCCTGAGCAGCCTCCGGAATAATAAGTCCACCTGCAGTCTTAGTCTCTGCTTTATCATTCTTTACAAGTACACGGTCAGCTAATGGTTTGATTTTCATTTATTTTTCCTCCACGGGGTCCCTGAGCCTGTCGAAGGGCCCTTTGATATCATATTTATTACTTTAAACATAATAAAAAAAAAGAAATTCGGCAAGTAAAATCGTAAAACCGTCATTGCGAGGAGCGTAGCGACGCGGCAATCCACATATTTAAATGCTTCGAAATAACTGGATTGCCACGCTTCGCTCGCAATGACAAATTTTTTAAAATATATGTTGACACACGACATATGTCGTGATATGATATATATATCGAGTGGCGATATAGCGAGAGTCGACCATGTTATGCCGCAGCTCAAGGAGATGTTATATGAAACAAACAAAACAAGAACCGCTTTCGGAAAGCTATTTTTATATTCTTCTGTGCCTTACTAAGGGTGCAAACCACGGCTACGGCATCATGAAGATGACAGAAACACTTTCGGAAGGTGAAGTAAAAATCGGGTCGGGTACAATGTACGGTGCAACCAGTAATATGATTAAAAAGGGCTGGATTAAGGAAATTGTATCAGACGAACCGGGTTCAGAAAAAAAGAGACTTTATACTCTTACACCTGAAGGAACAGAAGCTTTTAAGGCAGAAGTTGCACGCCTTAAGAGAATGCTTAGTGCTATATAAGGAGACCAATATGAAAGAATACAAAAGAGTTTGGAATGTTTATGCAGCTTGGGATTACACAAGAGAAATTGAAGATTTGAACAAAATGTCAGACAACGGCTGGCAGCTTATTAAGGGTGGTTTGTTTTCTAACCGCTACAAGAAAAATGATTCTTTGCGCTACCGCTATCAGCTCGATTATAATCCAAAAATCGAAGATATGGGCCGCTATATTGAAACTTTCCGTGAACAGGGTTGGGAATATGTAAACTCAACCTTCAATGGTTGGCACTACTTCAGAAAGCTTTATGACAAGGCCGGCGATGATTACGAAATCTACAACGATTCAGAATCACTCAAAGAAATGCATGCTAAATGGCAGAAATTGGGAAGAGCCTTTATCATAATACTTTCATTGCTTTCTATCATGGAATTGTATTTTACAATCAGATATCCACGTATTCATTCTGCTATTCTTGTTTTGACTTTGCTTATCGAAGTCTTTGTAATTGGACGCGGAGTATATGTACTTCGTAACCCTCAGCGTGCCGACGGACACAAACGCAGCTGGAACGGAGCGCCTGCTTTCCTTTTAGTTCTTTTGATTGGTATGGTTGGTACAATTGTTCTTATGAGCCTGAGAAGCAGCAACAGCTTTAATACAAAGAGTGAAGTATATTCGCCAATTTCGTCTAACATTGCCAATGCAGTAGACTGGGGAGAGGCAAAGGTTGTTTATCCTGATTTCTACAACTTTGAAGTAAGCGGATACACTGCTTCTCCAATGACCTGGGCAGTTGTAAACACACAGACAGGCGAAGTAGTAAGTCAGATTCGCATAGATTCATCAAAAGCCAAAGACGGCAAAAAATTTAAGGAGTCACACAACATTCTCCTTAAACGCGGAACCTACAAGCTCTACGGCTACGACTTCGCCGGCGGCGAGATTGATTTACATGTAAGCTTGGACTAAGAGTGCGTCGTAGCGACGAAGACTATCCCGTCATTGCGAGCGCAGCGTGGCAATCCAGTTATTTGAATGCCTGTGTATTCGTGGATTGCCACGGCGCTGCGCGCCTCGCAATGACGGTCTTTTTTTTATTTAAACAATTGTGGGAAGTCAGCTGCCTTTGCTACTGCATCTTCCAGCGTCATCCCTGCAAAAGCCTGTGCTCCCAGAAGTCTTCCACTTTTCTTATCATCAACAAACGCACCAACTACAATTCCAGGAATTACACTGTCTGGGTCATTAGGCGCATTCGGGCCGCCAAGGTCTGTACGGCACCAGCCCGGGTCTGTAAGGTTTATGCACACATCTGTTCCGTCGAGCTTACCTGCCAGGTCAGAAGTTACCTTGTCCAGCGCTGCCTTACTTGCACTGTAGCCTGCCTGTTCCGGTTCGTTACGGATTCCACTTGTTGTGTTGATTACACGTCCAAAGCCGCGTTCAATCATTTTTGGAATAAAGTGGTAGCAGAGCATCATCGGTGCAATTGTGTTTATTACAAAGCTTGTTGAATAATCTTCTGCAGGTGTTTTCCAGTAATCTGTGCGGTATGCAATTTGAACAGCTGCATCGTTGAACAGAATATCTACAGGTTTTCCACGGCGTTCAATTTCCTGGATCATTGCCTGAACCTGATTCAAGTCGCTTAATTCTGCGGCAATATCGTAGGCTTCTACACCCATGGCCTTTACTTCTTCAAGTACTGCCTTTGTGTGTTCAAGCGAGCGGCTGTGAAGAATAAGGTTACACCCTTTCCCTGCCATAAATTTTGCAATTCTATAACCAATTCCACGGTTAGCACCAGTTACAAGTGCCCATTTTCCTTTAACGTCTGTCATTTCATGGCCTCCACAATACTGTCACACCATTTATCAAATTCCGGGTCTTCTACCTGGCATTCCGGGTGACTCATTACATATTCAATTGTTTCGCGGATTCCCTGGTCTGCGCGTTTTGTTGCAACAAAATCAGGGACCAGCGCTTTAAGCTTGCTGCAGTCAAAAACTACAGAGTTTGCTTTGTCGCCAATAAGACTTCCGGTAAAGTCATAATCAGAGTGTGCTGCAAGATATGTCGAAGAAACATAAACAGGCTTGATCTCAACCCCAAAGCTGTCTGCAATGCACTTGTAAATCTGATTCCATGTAACAGATTCATCGCTCATGATTTGAACTGCTTCACCTATTGCGTGGATGTTGCCCATAAGGCCTACAAAGCCCTTAGCAAAATCGGAATTATGAGTGATAGTCCAAAGGCTTGTTCCGTCCCCATGAATGATAACACACTTGCCTTCTTTAATGCGCTTTACAACCTGGTAACTTCCCTTGTCGCCGTGAACTCCAAGTGGAACAGAGCGTTCATCATAAGTATGGCTCGGACGGATTATAGTTACAGGAAACTGCTCCTCGCGGTAAAGCTTCATCAGATAATCTTCGCAGGCAATCTTATTGCGTGAATACTCCCAATAAGGATTTGCCAGCGGAGTTTTTTCACTGATGATATAGTTGCCGCAAGGTTTTTGATATGCAGACGCAGAGCTTATATACATAAACTGTCGCACTTTGCCTTTGAGTAAGCGGTAGTCGCGTTCAAGCTGCTGTGGTACAAAACCAATAAAATCGCAGGCAACATCAAAAGTCATGCCTTCAAGTTTTTTAGATACGGCGGCTTCGTCGTTTATGTCTACAGTTATAAAGTGAGCCCCCTTAAGTGCAGGGTCTGCGTTTCGGTTTCCACGGTTTATAAGATAAAGCTCCCAGCCCTTTTGCAAAAGCAGCTTAGAAATTGCCATGCTTATAGTGCCGGTTCCGCCTATGAATAATGCTTTCATGAATCCTCCAGTTCCGTCATTGCGAGCGAAGCGCGGCAATCCAGATACGCTCCTCGCAATGACGAGGGTTATTAGATCTTAGCCTTTACAGCCAATTTGTATATTTCTGTAATATCGTTAGACGACAACTTCACAAAACCACCAGTAGTGCCGCCTTCAGGAAGTCCAAACTTCTTTACAAGTGTAGGAATATCTTCTTCCTTAGCACCAAGTTCTGCAAAATTAATAGGCATTCCAATGCTGCGCAGGAAGAGACGGAAGCGTTTGATTCCTTCGAGGGCTGTTGCTTCAGGGTTTGCAAAATCCATCTTTACACCCCAAACGCGGGTTGCCCATTGGCAGAAGCGCATTACATCATGCTTGTAAACAAAGTCCATCCAGGCAGGCATAATAACTGCAAGACCTGCACCGTGAGCGCAATCATAAAGACCGCTCAGCTCATGTTCAATTCCGTGGCTGTTCCAGTCCTGGTCGCGGCCAACGCCTACAATATTGTTGTGTGCAACCATTCCGGCCCACATAATGTTAGCACGGGCTTCGTAGTCATTAGGGTCAGCAATTACCTTTGGAGTTTCGTGAATCATTGCCTGGAGTACACCTTCGCAAAGTCTGTCAGTTGTTTCTACGTTCTTTGTATTTGTAAAATAACGCTCGCAGACATGAGCCATAATATCAGTTGCACCACAGGCTGTCTGGTAAGCAGGAAGTGTCTGTGTGAGTGCAGGGTTTAAGATTGAAAATTTTGGACGCAGCATATCATTTCCAAAACCGCGTTTAATCATTCCTTCTTTTTTTGTGATAACAGTGTCTGGCGAGCCTTCACTACCGGCAGCTGCAATTGTAAGAATTGTTGCCACAGGAAGAGCCTTCTTTGGCTGAGCAGTATAACTGTAAAAATCCCAGAAGTCTCCGTCGTAACAAACGCCCATAGCAATTGCTTTAGAACTGTCTATTACAGAACCACCGCCTACAGCAAGAATAAAGTCTACGCCTTCGTGCTTACAAAGTTCAATTCCTTCGTAAACCTTATCAGAAAGCGGATTAGGGTGAACGCCGCCAAGCTCTACAAAATCAATGCCCGCTACTTTAAGCGAGTCACGTACACGTCCAAGAAGTCCGGATTTTTCAGCTGACTGACCACCAAAATGAAGCAGAACCTTGCTTCCGCCAAATTCCTTAACAAGCGCACCGGCCTGCGATTCGGTATCCTTTCCAAAAACAAATTTTGTAGGACTAAAAAAAGTAAAATTGTTCATAAAAAATCCCCTGTAATTCTGGTTTTGTTATACCTAAAATATACAGGGGTTATGGCAAAAAACAAGAGAAAATCTCTAGTTTTATAGAATGATTCTATATTCCAGGTTATTTTTTTAATTCTGTAATTTTCTCCAGCCTTTCTTCGTAGATTGTTTCTTCTGGTCGGTTGAAGTCTGATTCAACCATCCCGGCTGAAAAAATATGTATGTTCACACGCAATTGTAATCGTTGTATTCTTTTTTGATTTTTTATGCTTCTCCATTAATTGAGAGATTATAAAACTTCTTTTCTTTTAAATTATAACAGATACTCCAGAAGGCATTGCCGCCGTCGCAAACCTGAATCAAACCAGATTCCAGGAATTTTTTTGTGAGAATCCCGCCACCCAAAAAATTAAAATAAATATATTCTTTGCCATTCTTATTAAAACTTGCAATTTGTACTTTGTATTTTTCCCACTTGTTTAAGATTTCATTACACTCCTGTTCGTCCAGTGCAAACATATAATCAAAAAGTGCGTTTAAGTATTCATATCCTTTTTGTTTTGTCAGAATCTTTAATTCATCTTCAACGATATAAATGTCATTGTTTATATTTACCTGTCTGACTTTTTGAGTTTCAAAATCAAATATTTTCTTGCCCTCAACTGTGTTCAAAAGAATTCCATTTGTATTAATACCAATGATTGTTCCCCATTTATAATATTCTCCAACAGTATAAGTTTGTGTTGATATTAATGGTTCGTCTGCAAAAAGAGGATTGAAGAGGAGGGCCATAAGTAGTACCATCAGCATTGCGAAGAGTTTTGAAAGTTTTTTCATGATAGAACCCTCCTGAGATTTTATTTGTGTTTATACATATTTATTATACCACTAAAATAGGTTGGCGCATATAAAATATTGAATTATTACATACCCATCATAAGAAAGTGTGCAATTCCCATGATAATGTTAATTCCAAAATAATATTTTGGATTTTGCTTGTATGCTGGATCTATATTATTGAAAGGTATAGGTATATTATAAGCTCCATCTGTATTAAAATCGTAAATTACTTTGAATTCAAAAAACCATACCCTTAAAATAGCCTCGGTGAAAAGAAAGGGATCATGAGTAACTGTATTCTTTAATGAAAAATCACCTCCTATTCCGACTTTTAATCCTACATAATCATTTTGTAGAGAAAGACCTGTTGATGCCCTTATGTTAGTTATATTGGAACCATTTCCTAAACCTCCCAAAGCATAAAGACCATAGGAATAAGGGAATCCCAAAATCGATGGAAAAAGAAAGTCCGCTCCAAGATCAAAGGAGAAATCTTCAGGCTTACCCCAATATACCGAAACCGAAGGCATCACAAAAAAATCGGAAGCAAAATCACTTGCACAAGTATCTTCTTCAGCATAAAGAGTAGAGGCAAAACTCATTAAGAGAAATATACATAAAGCGATTTTCAATACTTTTTTAGTTTTCATTTTTTCTTACCCTATATTCCGGCACCAAGTTCCATTTCAATGTCGATTTCCGGTGTACAGAATCTTGGTCCACCTCTTTCGTATTCTAAATATCCTCCGAAAACCCAGCCTGTAATTCCTTTATATTCTATTTTAGCCCATCTTTCTGTTTTTCCATCAATTGTCTCTTTTTCTTGTGTTATTTCCATTGTTATTACAACCACGGAATTACGTTGATTTGCTTCGATTAATCCAATTTTATTTCCATCGAGTCCCGGTTTATCTCTTATTCTTAAATTCGTATAAACTAAAAAACCTTGAGAACACTTTAATGTATGAAAAGTTTTACCGCCGCTTTGAATTTCTCCTGCAGGCATCCAGGCACCATCCTTGTATGGATCGAAAATGTATTTGGCATAAAAAATATAACCATCTTTGTCATTTACCTGGATTTTTAACCACGTTTCTTTGTCATCAATAAACACCATTTCTTTGATTGTGATTTCTTGTTGTCTTTGTAAATCAGCTATTTTCTTTTTTTCAATAGGATCATTATAAAGAATCAATTGATCATCTGAAGCTGAATAATCTAAGGTCAGGTCTTGTTCATGTTTTTTACTAACTAATGTGTGATTGTTTAAATTTTTCTTTTCTAATATTGTTCCATTTATTGTCTTGCTATCCTGAGCACTTAAATTCGAAATAATACTAAACGCAATAATAAATACTATTATTATCTTTTTCATTTTTTTACTCCTCAACGCTCCAGTGCGGGCGTCTAATTATTTCCACATTAATGACATCCAGATTAAAGGAAACAAACAGAGATTAATTAATGTTGAAGTAATAGTTAGATAAATGCCTGTTTTCCTATTTGTAAACATTTTAATATTTAATAAAGAAATAACAACTGTTATAGCAAACAAAACAAAAACTACAAAATTATTTATAGTATTACAATTAAATCCTTCTTGGCAGCCACATCCAAATTTATCTACCAGGATTCTGTTTAAAGGTTCGTAAATAATTCTTAATAAAATGAAACTTATAAATTGTAATATTATTCTTATCGTCATCAAAAATTTTTTCATTTATTTCTCCTAGAAAAGGGGCAGGCCGGTAGCCTGTCGGGTACGAAGCTTTGTTAGGTGATTATTTTAAATAACCACTAAAACACCAGCCTTTGATGCCTGTCGGATTTATGCCTCTGCTTAGATCCCATGTACGTTCAGGTACAACAATTTCAACATAACACCAGTTACCAGGAATTCCATCTATTGTTTCTTTCTTTCCTACTTGGATAATTTTTACATATTCTCCAGTTTTCATAGTTTTAATAATTTTGCTTGAAGTATTTTCATTTTCTCTTAAACGAAGATTCTCATAGACAAGACAAATCTTATCAATTATCGCTGTATCATAGATAATAACATTTTTATAAACAGGAAATAACCCAAAGAAATCCATTTTCGAAATATTTCGTGTAACAATCTCCTCTCCATTTTCTTTTGGTACCCATATATCATTTTTTGGATCGACTAAAGTAAAATACCCTTTTACATCGCAATTATATTCTGTTACATAATAATATCCGTCTCGTAATTTTTGTATTTCAAATTGTATTGTTCCATATCCGGCGTATTTGTCGTCTCCATATTGTTGATATGAATACGAAAAAAGTCCTTTATCATTTTCAAAGACAGCTTTTTGTAATTCTATATTGGGGCCAGACTGATTTCCTTTCGTTTCCGGGTAACAGATTATCTCATTAAGTTTTTTATTCTCATATGAAAAAATGATAATAAGATATGACCAGGAAGGCGCTGACGGGCCAGGAGTAAAACCTCCATTTTTTGATGTTCGTATTTTAATAGTGCTATTTGAAACAGATAATATTTCAATTATATCACCATTTTTAGTTGTAAATTTATCTGTCTCCTGACCATCTTCAATAACTACGATAGAATTATTTTTTATTGCAGAAATATCATTCCATTCATAATAGGGGATATTTTTATCTGTCTTTACTTGTACTTCAATTGAAGGACTTTTTGAGTATACACATATTGTGAAACAGAATAAAAAAAATAATGTAAAATATTTTTTCATATTTCTCCTGGGGCCCCAGTGCGGGTGTCCACATAACAACTGGTTATGCTATTTTATGCATAAACATATGCTTTTATTTCTTCTAACTGCGGAGCAAGTTCCAACTTTGCATTTCTTATATCTATATCATCCTGTAATGACATAAAGTATCCGTCTGAAACTCCAAAGAATTTTGCAAGACGCAAAGATGTGTCTACTGTAATTTTTCTGCGGTTATGAAGAATATCCTGAATACGTGAAGTAGGGACATTTATTTCCTGAGCAAGTTTATATGCGGAAAGTCCGAGAGGAATGAGAAATTCTTCGTTAAGGATTTCACCTATTGTAGGTGTTTCAATGTAATTTGCCATAATATTCTCCTAGTGGTAATCCACGATTTCTACATTGTAATAGTGTCCGTCTTTTTCTGTAAAACAGATACGCCACTGATCATTTATACGGATTGAATACTGACCTTTTCTGTCTCCCGATAATGTTTCAAGCTTATTATTTGGAGGAATTCTTAAATCGGCCACACACTTTGCATTATCTATCATCATCAGTTTTCTCAATGCAACTTTCTGAATCTGATTAGGAAGTTTTTTTGAGAATTCTTGTTTATAGATATGTTCAGTTTCTTTATCCGCAAAACTCTTTATCATAAATTAATTATATACGCGGTGCGTGTATATGTCAAACGGATAATAAAATTTTTAATATTTACTATTTGGATCCGTAGACATTTTGTAATAACTGATAGATCCAAGCTCTATATAATCTTTTGAAAATTCTACATCTTCATTTGTTGAATAATTTCGTTGTTTCCAGGTTTTATTTAATTCAAAGTTTTTTATTGGAAATTTAAATTCTAAAGGATTCTTAAAAGTTACTGTGTTTCTATTATCTGGAATTTCCCAAATATCATAGAAACTTATTGTATCATATTTAGGAGTATACGAATTGTAGATTATTTCTTTTACCCTAAAAATGAGTACATTGCCTTTTATTTCATAAGTTCCAATCATTTCTTTTGCTAAAGGAATATAACGCATCTGACTGTATAGAAAATCAAGCTTATTGTCACTATAAAAAACAAATCTGTTTGACCAACCGTCAGCCATTATAAAATAATCCTGCCAGATGCCTTCCATGCTTTTAAGGTTTACATTCTTTTTATTTTCATCCCTTGTTTCAAAAATTTTTATTCTTTCTATAAGCTTTAATTCTTCTTCTGTTAAATCAGAATCTTTTACTTTTTTAGAAGGTTTATACCAGGCAAAGTTGGAATAATAATTTGTTAAATCAGAAGAAGAAAAAATATTTCCATACTTTGCATAAATCATATTCCTGAGGATTCTTAAATCTGAATTACTCAATATTGCAAGGTCAAAATCACTTATCGTTTCTGATAATAAATCAATATTTCCAAGAATGATTTTCTTTGCCTTGGTCGGAATTAATTCGTTCAGAGAACTATTGTAATATTCTGTGATAGATTCATTTTCCCGTGAAATTACAGGAAAACTAAAGATTAGCATTAAAACTAAAGTAAATACTTTTTTCATTTTTTACTCCAAGCAGCTTAGTGAGGTGTCAGCATAACCTTTGTTATTGTGAAAATTTATCCCTTTATTACAGTAATTGTACGTAATATTTTTTTGAAATCTTCTACCAGTTTTTTTTCTTTGTTCTTATACCCATCTCTTATTCCCATAAAAATTGTAAACGTAGTATTTTCTGTTTGTGCAACAAAAATATATTCTACATAAGAATTAGGAAGTTTATAACTTCTGTACATTCCATATGATAAAATTTTATCTGTATTATCTATTTTAAAATCTATCGGTTCATATTCCGGATTAATCCCTTGGATTTTATAATTATTTTCATCCTGTTCCATAAAAGTTTGTGCAGAAATTGAATTGCCATCTTCAACGTATGCTAAAATATATACTGTTGTATTAAATCCTTTATCCTTCGAATAAGAATCAGAAGGTAAAAGTCCAAAACTGCAGTTTGCACTATCAGAAAACCAATAATTTGTTTTCCAATTTTTAGGAATTTTTAAAGTAAAATCGCAAAAAACAGAAGTTATATGTTGAATTTCATTTTTCTCAAGAATAGGATAATAATGATCTCCAAAAAGTTTATATGCATAAACTTGATCTTCAGAAATATCATACAAGGCTGTCCATATCTTTAATGTAATCATATTTGTAATTATGGGCACCTCTGCCAAATCATTTAAATTTTCTACAATTGCATTGAAATTTAAGCAAATGAAATTTTTATCTTCCTTTTCAAATCCAATAACTTGTAACTTGAATTCATTAATATGTTCTAGAATTGTTTCAAAATCCGGAAATTGATACATATTATCCTGTATAGATTTTCCAGTAGCTTTAAGAGCTTTTTTTATTTCGTTCTCTGAAGGTTTGTATATTGGATTACCTTCGAAATTTCCTGCCGGCATTTTTGCAATAACAGTATTTGTAGAATTGAAATTTTCTTCAAAATTATTATTTGCAAAAATAAATGTACTCACGAATAATAGATAAATTACTAAAATTATTTTTTTCAATTTTATTTCCTTTACCGCCAGTGGCGATGGCACAATAACAACTGGTTGTCACGCAGCGGGCTTGACTGCCTGTCGACTACGAACCTTTGTTAGGTTTAGTTCATTGCAAACTGAGATTTTGGTGTGAATTCAATTTTTAAATTCATACCCAGACCTTCAGCTAATCTTTTTAATATTTTTATTGTAGGATTGCCTGATCCATTTTCGATTTTGCTTATATCTGATT
>JAEEGK010015948.1_pt1 | contig 16569 bp, 15 predicted proteins | sample 8958771 | NCBI WGS metagenome assembly JAEEGK01 (sample SAMN16246547, study PRJNA631951) | gut metagenome | biome: gut microbiome; feature: rumen; material: SC-attached | host: Bos | place: Iran: Karaj | collected 2018-10 | reverse complement strand
AAAATCTTCCAAAATAAGAAGGATAATTATATTTTAAATCACATATAAATATTTCAGAAAAAGAATTATTGTTTTTCTAACTTTTATTTGAATATTATTATTAAATTAAAATAGAAATAGTAAACCTTAATAGTTTTATTCATTTTATACAATAATAAAAATAAATAATTTTTTAATTTAAACTTTTACTTATTTTAAATAATAAAATCAATACTAACATAAAAAAATGTCAAAATCATTTATTTTATTATTAGCAATATTATCTTTTGTATTTTGTGTACCAAGAAGAAGACAACCAAATTATGATGAAAAAAAATTAAGAGAATGTCTTTCATTAATAAATCTAGATCTTGATGAAAAAGTTGAAGAATTAAGAGCTTATCATGATGTTCTTAGAAGATATTTATTCAATAAAAAATTTGCAGAATATGGATTTGATACAAATAAAGAAGAAGAAATGACAAAATGTTTTGATCAATTTGGTCTTAAAGCTAGAACAGTTAGTCCATATTTAAATTGTATGGATAGATGTTTAGAGAAGAAAAAAGAAGGAGTTCGTTGTAGTTGTCCTCGTTATTAAATAATTTTTAAAGATTAGTTTTTCTTTTTTTATTAAATTCTTTTTCTTTTCAATATTTTTTATTTTAATTAATGATTGTAGATAGATATTTTATAAGAGTTAATTTATAAATTTTGAAATTTTTAAATAGAAAATTTTATAGTTTCAATAAAAAAATTATATTATAATAAATATTATATTAATTATTATGATTTTAAAAATAATAAGAAACTAACAATAATAAGTACAATAATTATATATTTCTCAATTAAAATGATCTTCATATTCTTTATCTTGAATTGTTTTTATAATTTTTAATTTTGCCTGAATACTACCTATATACAAATCAGAAATTTCATTTCTCATTTTAGCATTTTTTTTACGGTCTAAATTATATAATTGAGTTTTAAACTCAGCTTCTCTTTGTAATTGATTACTTTTTTCTTGAATATCATAAATATTATCAAATATATTTCTATTATTTTTATTATTTTTCATCATTTTATCCCATTGTTCTTTATTATCTGCAGACATACTTAATTTATTATTATTTTTTAATTCTCTTTCTTTTCTCATTAAAGCTAAATAATCTTTTGATTTTGCATTTTTTCTTTTATCATTACTTAAAGTATCATTATTTACTTTTAATGGGTTTTTCTTTTTTAAATCTTGAGAAGATATTGTATTAAAAATTTGATATTTATTATTTGCTTTTTGAATTTGCTTTTTTAAATCTTTAATTTTTTCAATTCTATTTTCTCCTTTTAAATTACTTATAATATTTTCTCTTTGTTTCTTTAATTTATCACTTATTGATTTTGGAAAATGAAATTTTTTAATTCCTTCACCGAATATTTTTATTTTTTGTTTTTGTTCATTTATTTTTTCAATTCTATTATTTTCTCTATTTAAAAATTCTTTTTCTTTTTCTAAACTTTTTTTATAAAAATGAGATTGATACTTAGGTAATAATTCCTTTCTTTCTTTAAACAAATCTCCTAATTGAATTTTTTTTTGTTCTAATTCTGCAAAAGTTTTTTTTTCATTAATTATAACTTCTTTAGCAAAATTATTTAATTCTCTTGATGAAATTGGTTTATAAAAGTCTTTTCTTTTAGCAAGTTGTATTTTCAAATAATTATTTTCATCTTGTTTTCTTATTAATTCTTTTTCTTCTGAAGTTATATAATTTTTATCTTTATAAGAAGGAGATCCATTAATAAATTTTCTAACATGATTTATTATTTTATTATTTTTTTCTTTTATTTTTTCTTCTAATTTTTTTTGATTATTCATAAATTCTATTTTTTTTAATTCTTCATCTCTTTTTTTTAATTTTGATTCTTCTTTATTTTTTTTTTCATATTCTTCTTCTTCTTTTAATCTTTCTTCATTTCTTTCTTTTCTTCTTTTATATATGTTTCTATTTATTGTCATCATTGCTTCTGAAAAATGTTCTTTGTCATTTTCAAAATTATCTAAAAATTTTTTAATGATATCTTTTTTAGAATGAGTCTTATTTTCTTGATATACTATTGTATTTATTTGATCATCAATATCATGTAATTTTAATATTAAACTTCTTTTTTCATTTCTTATACTTTTTAATCTATCTTTTGTTATAATTTCAATTGTATTTAATGGAATTGACATATATGATTCATTTTCTAATTTTAATTGGGCTTTATCTAATTGATGTAAATTTAATTGAAGACTTGAAGATTTTTTATGAAGATTATTTAATATAAATTTTTTTTTATTCAATTTATTTATTATGTCTTGTTTATTAATTTTAGTCATTTCATCAAGTTTATCATCTATTTTATTTATATTTTCAGTTTTATTTGTTATTTCATTTCTAATTTTATAAAGAGTTTTTACTAATGTTTCACTTTCATTTGTTAATTGAGGAGAATTACTATTTATATCATTTACAATAATATTATTATTTTCAGTATTATTATTATTATCATTTATAATATTATTATTATTATTATTTTCAGTATTACTATTAATATTATTTAAAATGTTATTATTATTTTCAGTATTGATATTAATATTATTGTCATTCATTTCATTGATATTATTATTATTATCATTGATATTATTATTATTATCATTCATTTCATTGATATTATTATTATTGTTATTAATCTGATTTTGGTCAACGATTAAATCATTTTGAATCACTTCTATATTTTTATTGGTTTCATCAATTATTGGTTGATTTAAATTTTTTTTCTCTGAATTTTCTATTTCTTGGTTTGATGTTTCTAAATTTGGATTTTCATTATTTTCATTATATTCTTTATTCGGATTATTTTCAGTTTCCATTTATAATTTTTTAACAATTTTTAAATAAAATTCTTTGTTTAAAAATAAAATGGACAAAAAAAAAGATAAAAAAATTGAAAATAAAAAAGAAGATGAAAAATCAAATAAATCAAGTTCTCCAAAAAGTAAAACAGGAAATAAGGAAATAGCTTCAAATAAAATAGTAAAAAAAGGAAAAAAAATAAATTCTAAAAATAATAAAGTAAATGAAAATAAAAAAGAAATAAAACCAGAGGAAAAGAGTAGAACATCATCATTAGAAATATCAAGTAAAAACACAACATTAAATAAACTGAATGAGACTATTTCAAAAGAAGATAAAAAAACAAATTTTTCAGAACCTAAAAATAAAAAAAATAAAAAAAAAATAGAAAACAAAATAATATTAAACGATATAGATTCTGAAATACTTAAAAATATAAATAACATACCAAATTATTCAAATAGAAGTTTTGATATAAGTACAATAAGAAATATGAATACAACATCATTAAATAATAGTTTAAATAAAAGTATTTCTAAAGTTATGAAAAGTAATGTTTCAATAATTGAAGATGAAAAATATAGAAATACACTTAATGATATTTATAATAAAAGAAAAGAGAAATTTTCACCTGATAAAAATAAAGAAAAAAATATTAAAAATCAAACTTATGAAAGATCTATTAATTATATGAAAAGAAAACAAGAAAAAATTAAAAACTTAAAAAAATTAAATGAAGATAAAGAAATTGAAGAATGTACTTTTAAACCAAAATATTATAAAAATAAATATAATAAATTAGAAAAAAGAAGTAATACTACAATTAATAAAGAAAGAATAAATGATTTTTATCAAAAAGAAATTAAATGGAAGAATGATTTAAAAAATAAAAATCAATTAATTGAAAAAGATTTATCAGATAAAATGAATGAATGTACTTTTTATCCTAAAACTTCAAAAGATATTCATGAAAAAGTTTTAACGGAATCAAAAATGAAAAATGAACCGGATTTTATTTATAAAAAAAATATTGAATGGTTAGATAAGATTAAAAAAAATAGAATAAAATCTGAAAAAGAAATGATTGATCAATTTAAAAGTGAACAAAAAGAATTAAGAGAAAATTGTAAAAAAGATTATAAGAAAATTACTGGGAAAAAAATGGATGATAATAAAAATAATATAATTACTATTAGTAATTTTAATAAAGAAGAAAAGAAAGAAATTGATTTTGATGAAATTAATTCTTTGATTAAAGAATTTAAAACAATAATAGAAAATAATAAGAAATTTATGAATGAAAATGATTTTAATTTTAAAAAATATAATAAAAAACCGAAAACAAAAAAATTGAAAGATAATAATTATTTAGAAGGTTCTTTGAAATATCAAAATGATTCAAATAAAGAAAAAAAATATATTTTTAAAAGAGAAACTGATGAGGAAATGAATAATAAATATGAACTTTTAATGGCTAAATATCTTAAAGAAAAAAATCAGATAAAATAATTTTTTTATTTAAAAAACAGTTAAATAATATATCTTTATTTAATAAATTATAAATACCTAAAAATCGTCATATGAACGAATAAATGAGTATTTAATTATTTTTTCATTTATTTAATAATTTGATAGATAAAATAAAATTAGAAAACTTATTTTAATTTCTTCTATTTTAAAAAATAATATTTTTTTAATCAAGTTTTGTTAAATTTTATTTGAATAAAAGAATAAATCAAAAATTACATTTATGACATAATGTTGTATATTATCTTGATTCTAATGTATTTTTTCTATAATTTAAGTAATAGAAGTTTATATAATTTAAAAAATTTAGATAATGATTTAAATGAAGTAATTAATAAATGTCCTACAAATGATGTTACTCTTTCTGGAAATAGTAAATATAATATCTCCAAAAAAAGAAAAATTAATTAAAAATTTAATGAATATATTAAAATCTTTTTCATATTTAAACATAAATTCTCAATCCCAAAAAGAGTAAAAAAAAGAGAATAAATAACATAAATTTTCTTGAAATTAATTAGATTATTAATTATTTTTAAATTAAAAAAAAGTTTAAATTAAATTATAATAGAACAAAAATAAATAATTTAAATATTTATACATAAATACCATACCACAAACAAAAAAATAATATATTTTTCATAAATAAAAAAAATGTACAGCGATGATGAAGACATAACATGGTTAGTATGCCCATTATGTAAAAGCTCAATTCCATCATTATCCCATTTAATCCAAAATCAAAAAGCTTATGTTGAAATAAAATGTTCATGTAATAATATGAAGCCTCAAATTATGTCAATTGAAGAATATTTAGAAAAAATGACAAGTATAGCAAATTCATTAGATATATATTCTTTAATTTTTTTAACATGTAAAGCTCATAGAGAAGAATATAATTCATATTGTTATTCCTGTAAAAAAAGATTATGTAATGGATGCATGAGTGATCATTTAAGACATAATACAATTAATATTGGTGTTGTAGTTAATTCTTTAGATACAGATAAATTAACTGAAAATTTTGAAAAAAGTAAAAATAATTCTGTGATTAATAATCAATTATCTAAAGATTATATTATTTCTATGTTAATGCAAAAACAAGAAGAAATTAAAGAAGCTATTGAAGAAATTGAAAAAAATTTTGAGATAAATAAAAAAATTAATGATGACTTAATTAATTTTTGTGAATGTTTATTTCAAAATTTCCATAAATCACAAAATGCAAGAAAAATTACTAATATAAATATATTAAATAATTTTTTAGATAATACAAAATTTAATTTATTACAATGTGAAATAAATGAAAATAAGTTATTAGAAAGTTCCAAAAATTTATGTGAATATTATAAAAATTATTATATAATAAGAAAAAAAGAAGATAGTTACATTAAAACAAAATCAATAGAAACAAAAAAAACAATTCATTGTATAAAATTACTATCAAATAATAATATAGCAGTAGGAACATCACCAGATGAAGAAGAAAATAATATTATAATATACTCATTACCTAATTTAGAAACAATAAAAAAAATATCAGGTCACTTTGGTTCAGTATCAACAATAAATGAAATAGAAATAAATTCAAATATTTACTTATTAACAGGAGCAGATGATAAATCAATTAAAATATGGAATGAAAAAAATTACGAATGTGAATTAACAATAAGAGAACATGAGCAAAAAATAACTAAAATAGTTACTTTAAAAGACACATGTACAATAGCTTCATCGTCATGGGATAGAACAATAAAAATAATAGATTTATATGAATTAAATGATAAAAAATATAAAGTCATAGGAACTTTAATAGGACATAAAAAAGATATTAAAAGTATAATTCAATTAAAAGATGGGAATTTATTATCTTGTTCAGCAGATAAAAAAATGAAAATTTGGGATATAAAAGAAGAAGAATGTATTAATGAATTTGAAAATGTTTTTAGTTCAACAAATAATTCTATATTAGAATTAAATGATGGTAGAATTGCAGTTGGAGGAGGAAAGTCAATTAAAATATATAATTTAAGTACTATGCAAGAAGAAGATATTTTACAAGGTCATGAATTATGGGTTAATGTTATTAAACAAATTAAACCTGAATTAATTATTACTGGAAGTAGTGATCAAACTATTAAAATTTGGGATTTAAATTTTAATGATTGTGTTGGAACTATTAAAAATTTTGAAAGTAGTATTAGTGATATTTGTTTAGTTAATAATAATGGAGATATGGTCACTGGAACTTATAAAGGATTTTTAACTTTGTGGAAACATGAATAAAGTTTTTACTTTTGAAAAAAAAAAATATTATTTTTTTTGAAGTTTTTATATGTTATTTTTTAATTAAAAAATATTTTATAGGTTTTATTATTTTTTATGTTGAATTTTCTTTTTTTATTGTTTAAATAAGATAAATTATTTAATTTTAAATCATTAAATAATCTTTTGATTTTAAAATTTTTAAATATTTTAAAATATACTTATCTATTGTAATTATAGAAAAAAAAAATTAAATAAAAAAATGTTCATTTAATTTTCTTACGAAAAATATATTATTATTCCATTAAATTTATTCTTGAGCAGGAGCTTCAGTTTCTTGTGTTCTTCCTCCTCTTCTTCCTCCTCTTCTTCCTCCTCTTCCTCTTCTTTCTCTCTTTTCTTCTCTTTCTTCATTATCTTCATTTTCTTCTTCTTTAGGTTGTTCTTCAAATTTATGAGTATTTGGAATAATTGAATCAGGTAATCCTAAATATTTTCTTAAATATTCTACTCCTTTTTCTGTTAAGCAATAATAATGCCATTGCCATGAAAATATCTCTGTTACAAATTTTCTAGATGCTAAAGAACGTATTACTAAGAAACAATTTAAATTTGGTATATCTAAGTTTTCATTTTTATTTGCGTAGTCTTTTTTAAAACAAAATACTCCTTCTTTTAATAGGTATGTATATATTTTTATTTTGTCTTTTGTTGAGACAAGAACCATATTTTTTTTAGATATTAAATGAAATTTATTTTTTTTATTTATTTATTTAATTATTTATTAATTATTTTATTTTTTTTTTTGTGATTTAGGTTTAATTAATAGTTTATTTTATTTACACTATTATAAAATATTTATTTACTCGTTTATTTCTTTTGATTTATTTAAAAAAGAATCTATTAATTCATTTGTCTTTTTCATTTCATTTTGAGTATTTTCTAATATTTTATAATATTGTTTATGATTTTGTTCTGTTTTTTGTTTTGTTATTAATTCTCTTATAATCTTTTTTTTATGACTATTATTTATTATTTGCATTAAGGAAACTGCATCAAAATTCATTTTATCAGAAATTAATCTATCAAAATAATCATTAAATTTTATAGTAGAAAAATTCTCTTCTACTATTTTTTCTTTTAAAAATTCATCACTTTTAACACTCATTTTATTATCGATACTATTATAACATTGATTACATTTTTTAATCATTAATTCACCATATTTATTATAATTATCTATTTTATTTTGTAATTTTTCATATTGAATATTAGAATTATTCATTAATGAATCTAAAGAATTTATGAATTCTTTTTTTTTAAATAAAGGAGGTAAAAATTTTTTATTTTTTCCTAAGGAACTACTTGTATTTAATGTTTGGCTATTTTTTCCTTTAAAAAAAGAAGGATCATCAAAATTTGTTGATAGATTTGTAATAAAAATTCCTGAAGAATATGAATTTTGTTCTGTTAAAATTTTTAGATTATCTTTTGGTTTAAGGTCAAATCTTTTTAATGAATATGGATTATCTTTTATTTGTTTTTTAAATTTTTTTTTAGCAACAGGTGTTATTATTGGACATTTACGATATATTTTTCTAAATATGTTATTATTGTTTTTTTCTATTGTTTTTGAATTAGCTAAATATGCTTTTTCTTTATCTAATTGAATAATATTATTTGTTATTTTATTCATATAATTTGAAGCTAATTTTGGAATACATGGTAAGCTACCACTAACTTTAATTGATTCAAATGGATTTTTTGGAGTTATATTTTTTTTTTCCACAGACATAAATTTTTAAATATGTTTTTGATTAATTAAAAAAATGTTTTAAATATATTAATTTATTTTTTTATTAAATTATGAATAAGTACTTTCTCTTTAAGTAGTTGCTAAAGTTATTTGATTAATCATCAAAATTGATTAAATATAATTAAAACATAAATTCTCCTAAAAATTTGAAAAAATATAATTCCTTTATTAACATTATTAAAAAAGACATCTTTCCAAATTTTATTTAGAATTGTTTCTAGTTTATAATTATATAAATATATTATTCAAAATAATATAAAATATTAAAAAAAAATATAAAAAAATAAAAATTTTAATTATAGTTTAAAGTGAATCATAATAATTATTTTGTTTATTGTATGCTTCCAAAAGAGAATCATTTTCAAAAAATTTTTCTTCTTCTTTACTATTATCATTTTTAGAAATGAAAGAAATAAAAGATAATTTTTCTTCATTTTTAATTTTGGATAATATAGAAACAACAAAGCAAATACTATTTAAAATAAAACAAATAAAAATAATATCATTAAAACTAAACTGTCTAACAAAACTCATTTCATATACAATACATAATCCACTTAAAGTAAAATCATAATAATATGTTATTACAATAACTGAAATCAATAAACAAATATAAACAAAAAAAACATTATTATATAAAATAACGAATGTATTTATTGAAATTATTAAACTAAAAGATGTATATAAACTTAAGGAAAAAGAAAGTGATATTACATCAAATATATTTTGATATATAATATTTTTTTCCTTTTCTTTAAAATTATAATATGAAAATAATAAAAGAATTAAATTTATCATTGAAAAACAAACTAAACAAATAGATTTTACATTATTTCCATTTGGAATTAAGTAATATGTTAAAAAATATAAACTTAATAAATAAAAAGAAAAAGTATATTTTACAGAAAATTGTGTTACAAATATTTTTTGAATGTTTTCTTCATTATTAAATATGACTAATATATTTTTAATTAACGTGAAAAATAAAAATATTGAAACAAACATAAAAATTTGATTAATTATCTGATTTTGTCCTTTAATATTTAGAACTGAAAAATTACCATAAAAATAAGAAAAATATAAAATAATAATTCCTAGAATATTTAAAAATAATAAACTATAATTGATAAAAGGAAAATTATCAATATATATATCATTAAATGTATACTTGGTTTTTTTTTGTGGATAATATAATTGTTTTACTGAATCATTTTCTGAAGTTAATATACTTGTTTCATTAAAAGAATTTCTTCTCATTTATTAATTTATAACTCATTTTAAAATTAGTTTAATAAATTAAAAATATATATTTAATATTTATATTATTTATTCAATCTTTCAATTGTAATATTAACAATTATAGAAGAAATTTCTGTAAAAATAACACATAAATTCAACAAATAAATTGATTTTCCACTAGTCACATATTTTATCAATTCTTTTCCAATAAATAATTGTTTATTAATTAATAATAAAATAACTGAAGCAAATATAATATTAAATATTGAAAAAAAATTATGGACTTGTGTATCATATAATGAATTAAAAACAAATTCTTTATTTCCTGTTAAACCATTTAGAATTAAACCTATAAATAAACAAATATTTAATATGTAATATAAATTTGAATTCATTATCATAATATTTGAACTAATTTTAATTAAATGAATGAAGTAAAAAAAGGCAAAAACAAATAAAATTAAATTTAAAAATAAAAGCAGTAAATTTAAATGATGAGTATATTTTTTTTCTTTTTTTTCAATTAGTGATTCATTACTCATTAGAGAATTTCTAACTAATAAATGTTGAGTTTCATCATTTTCTAAATCAAATTCTTTTTCTTCATAATTTTCAGGGTTATATGTAAATAATACTTGTTCTTCTGGATAAATAAAACTTTTTAAACATATATTATAAAAAGAATCATATGATATTCGCAATTTTTTTTTGAGAAAGTGAATTAAAACACCTTTATTCTTTAAAATTTTAGTATATTTATTTTTTTCATTTTCATTTGCTTCTATATTTGAATTGGATATTATTTTATATTTGCTTTTCATATTTTTTATAATTATAATTTATAATTAATTTTTATGAAAAAATATATATTTAATTTAATATATCATCAAGAAGATTTTCTTTTGTTTCATTATTATTTTCATTATTATTTTCATTTATATCATTTAAATTACGTTTTTTAGAAAGAAATTTCTTTTCTTTTTCTTTCTTTTTTTTATAATTTTCCATTATTTGAATTAAAGTTTGAGAATTTTTTATCATTTCCTCAGCTTCATCTATTAATTCTTTATTAATATAATTTTTATCAATTTCCATTATAGGTTCTATTTTCTTTTTGTTATTATTTACTATTTTTTTATTTTCATTTTTAACTTCATTATTATCTTTTTTTGCTTCTTTCTTCTCTGCTTTATCTTTTTTAATATCTTCATCAAAAAAACCTTTAGGTAAGTCTATATTATTATCATCTATAGTTTCTTTATCATAATTTAATAAATTTTCTTTAATAATTTCATTTTTTTTATTATTAATTTCATCATTTATTTTCTTATTATTATTGATATTATTATTTTTAATATTACTATTTGGATTAATATTTTTATTTTGATTAACCACTTTTTTTTCATTAATTTTATCCTCTTTCCTCTCTATTATTTTTTCCTTTTCTCTCATTAAAAATTTCTTAACATTATTAATATGTTCTTCACTTCTAACATGTTTGAAATTAAAAACATTTAAATTTTTCACACTTACACAACAGACTTCACAAATAATACCTTTATCTCCAAAAGAAGAAAATTTAGCAAACTTAGGTAAATTAGTATTCATTTAAAAAAAATAAAACAAAAAATAATCAAATATTAAAAATAAAATAAAACAATTATTATTAATATATTTAAAATAAATGTCAGAAACAGAAAATAAACCAAAACGTTCATCCTTGAAAAACTCTCCTCGTTTGAATCCTGATGAAATAATGGCATATTCAAAGAAAAGAAACAGTGTTAGTTGGAAACTTGGTTCAAATTTAAAATTTGATGAAGTTAAAGCTAAATTTAATATTAAAGAAAAAAAAGACGAAAATGAACATGATAAACAGTTTAAAGAAGCTAGAAGAAAAAGTATTAAAAATGAGTTTTCATTAGCTAAAGAATTGTTAAAAAATAATAAAGAAATTTTAGAAATTGAAAATGAAGAAGGTGATGAGATTAAAGAGAATACTCATAGAAATGAACATATTAAAGAAGAAAGTGATAGTGAAGAAGAGAATTAAAATTTATTTTATTGGTTTTTTTTGAGATTTTATGAAAAAGTTTTTTAATTTCTAATTATTAATTTATTAAGTAAATAAAAAAAATGAAAATGAGTTTATTAAATCAATTTATTTGATTATTTTTTCATAAATTTTAATGTGAATATAATAAATAAAAAAATAATTATTTTTTTTAACTTTATAAATAAATAATTTTAAATATATCTAAACAAGAAAAGATTTACATTATCAATTAATTATAATAAATATTTATTTTTTTTCCAGTTAATATATACAGCTTCAACCCATAAATTAAAATTAAGTTATTAATTACATTTATAAAACCAAGCATGTTTCAAAAATTTATTTATATCAATTCTATCTTTAGGATCTTTCTTTAAGCATTTTTTAATTAAATCTCTTACATAAATACTTCTATTATTCCATTCTTCGTTGTTGAAAATATTATTTTCTAAAATTATTTTATGTCCTAAGCCTTTTTCATTAATATCTTGAAAAGGGAATCTTCCAGTTAAAACATAAAATAATAATACTCCAAGTGACCAAATATCGACTTTATTTCCATAAGGAATTTTCAATAAAATTTCAGGAGCAACATAAAATAAAGTTCCAAAAGCTTCATTTGCTTTTTCATTTTTACTCATAATTTTACTTAAACCAAAATCAGTTATTTTAATATTAATATTATTTCCTTTTTCATAAATCATTATATTCTCTGGTTTAATATCTCTATGAACAATTCCATTTTCATGTAAGTATTTTATTCCTTCTCCTATTTGTTTCATTATTATAGAAAATTTTTTTTCTGATATATTAAAATGCTTTTTATTTAAATAAGATGTTAAATTTCCTCCATTTATATATTCCATGACTAAAAAAATGTATTTTTCATTTTCATAGTTATCATATAATTTTATTATATTAGGATGATTTGAAAATTTCATTATATAAATTTCAGTTTCTAATAATTCTTTATCTTCATTTGATTTTAAAGAAGATTTCTTTATTATTTTTATTGCTACTTTTTCAGAAGTTTTTTTATTTATTCCTAAATTAACTATACTAAATTTACCTCTTCCTATTGTTTCTTTTATATCATAATAATCTGTTAACATTTGAAATCCTATTGATTGTTTTATTTCTTCTGAAAAATTCATTATTATACTTTTATTTGGAGAATAAAAGATTAATGGCTTATTTTGTGAAAGATAGATTATTTCAAATGAAAAATAATATTCATTTTTTATTTTTACAATTTCATTATTTAATAAATTTTCTTTTATAAAACAACCTGATAAATTATGAATTTGAATAAAATTAGATTTTGTTTCATCTGTATAACAATATAAATGTTGATTTATTAATGATAAATATATTTTTTCAATTTTATCATTATCTTTAATAATATAAACATAATTTCCATATGTATTTATTTTATCATTAATTTTTGTTAAATTCTTTTTACTTATACAATGCTCATCATCTTGTTGCTTATTTTTTTCTTTTATATGAGGAGCAGTTAAACATTTGGAATGATTAGTTGATTTATTCATTAAATTTTTAACATCCATTTGATTAATTTCAATTGTTGATTTTCTAACTTTTAATCTTTGACTTAATTTTCTTACATACTTCTCATTCTTTGATGTTTTAATTAATTTTTGGATAAAACTTTTTCTTTGTTTTTTTTCAGGTTTTATATTATTTATATTACTTTCAAAATATTTACCAATTATTTTATTTATATTTTCTAAAGAAAAAGGTTTATTATGGTAAAAATAATAAATAAATTGTAAATATATATCACTAGATTTTTTTAATATCACTTCTAAAAATTGATTAAATCTTAATTCATTATTTAATTTACTGAAAGTAGTACTTAAAATATAATTTATTCTTTTTAACATATCTTCATTAGATTGACAATTTTTAAAAAGCAAATGATTTAACATAAGTTTAACATCTTCTTTATTAATTTTATTTTTTTTATCATAATCTAATAAATTAAATATTATTTTTGCCGTTTCTTGAAAATTTCCTAAATATAATTTGAATAATCCATTGACAAAATCATCTTCAGATAATTCATCTTCTTCTTTATTAGTAATAAAAGAATTATATAATTTGGAAGCAACAAAAAAAGGAATTTTCATATATTCAAAAAAATTAAGTTTATTTATGTATTTGTTTTTACCATTAGCACTTCTATTAGAAAGATCATTTGCTACTTGTTTAAGATAAAAAAGAAATAAATTTGAATCTTCTATTTCAATTAATTTTCTAATGCTTTCAAAACTTATAAATTCAGTATCATTAGTGTTTTCATTTCCCATATTCTTTACTTAATTTATAATTAATAAAGTTAGATTTAGTAAAATAATAATTTCAATTTCAATTTTTTTTAAGTATGTTTCAGAAAAATAAAAGTTAAGTATTTTTTAATTTTTAACCAAAAAAAACCAAAAAAAATATTTTTTTAATTTAATTTAAAAATATGTTAAGAAAAAAAAGATATCCAGGAAGACAATTATCTTCCTCTCCATCATCAAACACAAGTTCTTTATCAAATTCTGAAATGATATCTTTTCAAAATAATAATCCAATGAATATAATAGTATATAAGAAAAATGAAAATGAATATTCTTTAACAAATCCTAAAGAACAAGTCCATCAATATCAATATGTTAATCCAAATAAAAATGAATATCATCCAATTAATTATTCTTTATCTTTTAAAAATAAAAACTTTGTTAGTAAATTTCGTTCTCATAATGAAAAGACTTTTAGAAATGCGAAAAATATGAAAAATTTAAGTAAAGATATTATTGATTCATTATCTTATCAAATATATTGTAATTTAGAAAATGGACCTTCTGTTTTACCTCATAAAAAATATTGCGATTATACTGGATTTGAAACTAATTATACTGAATTAAATACTGGGATTAGATATTATGATGGACAAATTTTTAGATTATTTCAAGATATGCCTCAACCTTTAAAAGATCAATATCTTAATATTAGAAAAGCTTTAATTAGGCTTAAATAAAAATATATATTTATATTATAAAATATAGAAAAAATAAAGATAAAAATGTATTTATAATTATTTTAAAATGTATAAGTTTATTTTATAAACAAAATTATATATAAATAAATTTCACACCCTAAATTTTCAAAAATGAATATATACCTAAATAAAATTTTATTTTCTTTATATAAAAAATAAATATATAACAATAATACGTTTGATTAAACTATAATAAAATCTTCTTTCTCTATTAAACTATAAGTAATAAGAGTCTGAGCAGCAATATAAGTAGACATTATAATAAAAGTATAATATATATAAGCTTCATAAAATAAACTTCTAGCCAAAGTAAAATCAGAAATAAAAAATAATAAAGTTCCTAAAACTAGAGTTAATGTTTTTTTATTAAATGAAACACATAAATAAAAAGAAGAAGATAAATTTAATAACCCAAGAATGAATAAATAAATTATACCAGGAATTATAAATTGTCCTTTAATTAAACCTTCTTTCATATAATTATTAAATAACCAAATTAAAATGAAGCTAATAAAAATTGTTAAAGAAATAAATGATATGATTTTTTTTTTAAATTTCTTTCTTTCAATTCTACTAAATATTTCGTATATATAACAAAGATGGCCTGAGAGGAAACTTATTAAACCTAAAATTAAACATAATTGTCCATCGGAAATAAGTAATGTGTCTCCAATAAAACCTAAAAATATTCCAATTGAAACTAATTTACTTCGATTTTCTTTTTTTGTTTGATTGTAATATATTTTTAATAGAAGAGGCATTAATAAAACTTTAGAATATGATCTTATGTTTTGAATATTATAAAAACATGAATATAAATGAATCATTATTACTAATATATAAGTATTAATCCATATTGATTTTTCGAAAATGTTATTTTTCATTTTTTTTATTATTCAATTTTTTTTTAATTTAGTACTGTGAATTATAAAAATTAATATATATAAAATTATTATTTTTTTCAAGAAAAAATTTAAAAAAAAAATTTATTTTTTTAAATACATTTAATTTTTTATTTTAAAATTTAACAATGGAGGGATTAGATATAGAATTAACTAATTTTTTTAAAAATAAAAAAATAATTCAAATAAACAACATTTATTCAAAAGAAAATAAACAATTTTATGTATTTTACATTGAAGAAATAGAAGAAGAAAAGAAAAAATTAGTATCTAATCTTATATGTTTAATAATAACTTTAAATCCTTTAAAATTAGAAGAAGTAGATTTAAAAATAAAAATTGATTCTTTATCAGATGATTCATTTGTTTTAAATCCATTTAATGATAATGAATTATGTTTAATTTCAAAAAGAGAATATTTATTTTTTGAATTGGATAAAATAAAAAATCAACAATATAAATATCAATTATATGGAATGATAAAAAAAATAAAATTTTCATATTTTCCAAATTATATAGGAGTATTATATCAAGATAATTCTTTTAAATATATTAATTTAGAAACAAATGAAGATATATGTACTAAACAAAATAAAATTGAAAATATTGTTGATTTTGATTTTTGTCCAATAATATTAAAAGGCTTTGAAATATTTATTGTTTTTTTTTTATTTGAAAATGGTAATATTAATATCAATGGTCCTATTTTTCCTAAAGAATTTCAAATTGAAAAAAATGATATTTTTATTATAGAAAATAATCTTTTGCAAAAAATAAAAAATGACAGCTCATTAATGTTTTCATATAGAATTTTACAAGAA
>JAEEGK010015947.1_pt1 | contig 16569 bp, 13 predicted proteins | sample 8958771 | NCBI WGS metagenome assembly JAEEGK01 (sample SAMN16246547, study PRJNA631951) | gut metagenome | biome: gut microbiome; feature: rumen; material: SC-attached | host: Bos | place: Iran: Karaj | collected 2018-10 | reverse complement strand
GTACAAGGAAGATGTGTTCGTGAACCAGAAGTACTACAAGGATGCGATGGCCCGCGCTGAAGTGAACTAGTCGTCCACTTCGACCCTCATCCGGTTTTTAGCTCTGGAGGGGGCGGTTTCCGAATCGGAACCCGCCTCCTCCTTGTCGTTGAGGAAGGGGAAGAATTCGCCCTTGACCAGCCAGGCGAAGCCGAACAGGTGGAGGAGGATGATTTCGGCGATCATCACCGTCCATCCCGGAACCCCGCAGAAATTGAACACGACGAGGAGGACTTCCAGACCGATCATTCCCCAGCCGCAGATGCGGTAGATGACGTTGCGGACTTTTTTCCGGTCCGTCATCGTGTCTCCGTGCTTTGTGAACTGGCAGAGGGTGTTGACGGCGGCGCACAGGAAGAACAGGAGGGCGCAGCCTGTGTGGATGATCTGGGAGAATTCGATGGGCAGTTGGAAGAAACCCACGGGCGAGCCGTCGGGAATCCAGTCCACCTTGCAGGGGAACAGGACGATGCCCAGCCCGAACAGGCCGGTGAGCGTATTGATGATGTTGTCCCGGCGGTCATAGCCGATATAGGACATCAGGACGATGCTGGCGGGGACGAGGATGCCGACCAGGGCGTCGCTCTGATAATAGGTGGCGGAGATGCTCCACCACCAGGCTTCGGGTTTGCCCAGTTTGATGCCGGCGGAGAAAAGGGCGATCCAGGGGAGGAGGATGCCGAGCAGTCCGCAGAGGTTCCGGATCCGGAGATACATCCGGACTTCCTTTGTCGATTTCTGAGCCATGGTCTTCAGGTTTTCAGGTTTCGCGCTTTACAAAGGTACTTCTTTTTTCTATCTTTGTAAAAAATAAGAAGAATGAAAAAGACAGTTCTCCTGGCGCTCCTCGTCGCCGTGCTTCCCCTGCAGGCGCAGGACAAAGTGACGAAATCGGTCCTCGAACTCGGTCGGACGGACAACCGGACGATGGAGCATGCGGACTACATCGCCCGCAACATCGGCGGCCGCATCGTCGGCTCGCACATGCTCAACCATGCCGAGGACTGGGTGGCGGACCAGTTCCGCTCCTGGGGCCTGGAAGTGACCGTTCAGGAGGCCGTCGTGATCAATGTCGGCTTCGACCGCGGCCCCTGGTCCGGACGGATGCTCTCCGAGGACGGCATGCCCCTGCATTTCGGAACGCCCGCCTATACGGCCGGAACACGCGGCCCCCAGAAGGGACGCGTGCTCCTTGAACCCAAGACCCAGCGTGACTTCGACCGGGTCAAGGGAGCCCTGAAGGGCGCCTGGGTGCTGCTGGAGACCGGTCCCACGAGCGGGCTCGCCATCGACGCGAGCGCCAAGGCCGACTCCACCCGCGCCGCGCAGCTCGCCAAGGGCGAGGAAGCCTCCATTCCGTTCTACCGCCAGATGGTCGACGCCGGCGTGCTGGGCTTCATCCGTCCCGCGAAGGCGCCGATGCAGGTCCTCTACAACCGGGCCATGTGCTTCGACCTGACGATGGACAGTCTCCCCAAGGCCTGCGACATCCTGCTGGACGAGCACCAGTTCGAGATCATCAGGCGGAAGGTCGTGGACCGGCAGGATTTCCAGCTGGAGTTCGACATCCGCAACCATTTCTTCCCGGGGCCGATGAAGTACCACAACATCCTGGGCGTCATCAAGGGTTCCAAGTACCCCGACGAGTACGTGATGATGGGCAGCCACCTGGACGCCTATGACATCGCCACCGGCTCCACGGACGACGGCCAGGGCGTATGCGTGACGATGGAGGCCGCCCGGCTGCTCGCCGCCTCCGGCGCGAAGCCCAAGCGCTCCATCATGTTCTGCATCTGGACCGGCGAGGAATACGGCCTGCTGGGCTCCAAGTACTTCGTGGAGCACAAGACGGTGCCGTGGAACAAGATTTCCAACTATTTCAACCGCGACGGAGGTCCGCTCGCGGCCGTCTCCGTGACGGTTCCGCCGGCCATGTATGACGATTTCGTGAAAGTGACCGAGCCCCTGAAGGACTACAATCCGGAGATTCCTTTCACCGTGAACAAGCGGGAAGGGGAGCCGCAGCCCCGGCCCACCCGGGCGGGCGGCTCGGACCATGCGTATTTCGCGATGAACGGCATCCCCGCCATCTCCTTCCGCGAGCAGGACGTGTTCGGTTACGACTTCATCTATCGTGATATTTGGCACACGGAGGACGACCTCTTCGACAAGCTCATCCCCGCGTACATGGAGCACTCCGCCGTCGTCCAGGCCGTGACGGCCTACGGCCTCGCGAACCTGGACCACATGCTCTCCAGGGAAGGTCTCTACAAGTAGTCAGGACCTATTTCAAATCGGAAACCCACTGCACGATCATCTCCAGGGCCTCCGGAGAGACGGTCTCTTCGATGGTGCGGTATTCAGCGAGAGCGCCGGTCGTGCAGTGCTGGAACAGATGGTTGAGGCCTTCCAGCGCTTCAATCCGGTTCCGGGGATTGGCGGGCAGGCCTTCCCGGAGCGCGCCCAGGTTGCTTTCGTAATCCACCTGGGTGTCCTTGGTGCCGTTCAAGGCCAGCACGGGGCAGGTGATGCCGCCCAGCTGCGGGCGCATGTCCAGCGAGAGCAGTTTCCGCATCCACGGCGTCTGGATCTGTATCAGAATGCTTTGATAGACCTGCTTCAGCTCGTCCGGGACGTCAAGTTCGTCCGGGAAAGGCATCTTGCCGCCGTGTACGCGCACATGGGCGGCCTCGCCGACGGCTTTGCAGACGGTTTCAATCTGGTCTTCCGGATATCCGGCCGCTTCCAGGGCGGTCCGGCTCTGCGCGACGAGCAGTTCGATGCCGGAGACGGCGACGCCGGCGAGGCTTACGATGAAATCGGTCTTCTTTTCGGCGGCCAGCATGAGGGCGATGAGTCCGCCTTCGCTATGGCCGATGACGCCCACTTTGTCGAAACGCTCCCGAAGCAGCTGAATGCCGGCGAACGCATCGTCCTTGAAGTCTTCCGTGGTAGCATTGGCGACATCGCCGGTGGAGCCGCCGACGCCGCGGTCGTCATAACGCAGCGTGGCGATGCCCGCCCGGCCGAGGGCGTCTGCGATCACGGCAAAAGGCTTGTGCTCGTAAATGGTTTCATCCCGGTCCTCCTGGCCGCTGCCGGTGACAAAGACCAGGACGGGCGTCTTGCGGGAACAACCTTCCGGCAGCACCAGCGTTCCTGTCAATGTGGCGGCGTCTCCATTGGAGAAGGTGACTTCCTCCTGTGTGTAAGGGAACGGCTCCTTGGGGGTCTGCGGCCGGTTCAACGGCTTCTCCGGAGTCAGCACCAGCGGCGAAGAGAGAGTCATCTGCTTGAACGTGCCGACAATCTGCTTTCCCAGCCATTGGCCCTCATAACTGGCGCCCAGACCCGGTATCCGGATGATGATCTTTCCCATTCCGTCCCTTTCCGCCTGGACGGGAAATCCGAAAGCGGCCTGGTCCGGCGAATCCATGGTCGGCTCGTCGCCGTCCAGATGGAAAACAATCGTGAGCTTCCTGCCCTGTACGTCCAGTTTGCCCGACCAGGACCCCGTCTGGCCGGCGGCGATGAATGCCGCACAGAGCAGCATCCAGACCGTCAGTATCATTCTCTTCATGGTATAATCATTTATCCTCTTCGAAATTAAGGACTTTCCGACACTTTTCCAAAACTTGCGTCGAGTCGTCAAAAGCGGCCGAAATCTCCGTCCGAGATTGCTGACGGGCCGCCTTATGGACATTCCTGCGCCCGCCCCGGAGCCGGGAACTCTTCTCTTCCGCCCATCCGAACCGATCTCTGGGGAACAGAGCGGCGGCGACCTTCATCCTTGTCCGGAGCACCTTCCGCAGGCCTTTCGCCCTGGTTCCTTTCGGATGCCTGGACAATTCATAACCCTCCTGCCCCTTCCGGGCGTCATGCTTGGTATGAAAGGTTTTTCCCATCTTGATTAAAGCGGGTGATAGCGGACCGGGATGGCAACCGGATTCACTGCGGAGAGGATCGTGAATTCCGCCACGGCGGAATCCTCCAGTCCCTTCGGAAAGGACCAGGAAACCTTGACGGTCTCGTCTCCGAAGCCTTCCCGGGGAGAAAAGGACAGCCAGTCGGACGTGGATTCTATCCGCCAGTCCGTGTTGGATTTGATTTCAATCCAGTCCGCTTGTTCCCTCGCGTAAGCATCGATCGAATCATTGTTCACGGTCAGATAGAGCGGAATCTCCGCCAGCGGGATGTTCATGACACGGTCGGCCCATTCCTCGAACTTGAATGGATAAGTCATGGGCAGAGACGTGTCCGTGGAGACGACCACTTTTCCTCCCAGGGACTTCATGTTCGTGAATATGCATTTTCCTGTCTCGTCGGTCCTTTTTTCGAGGTCGTCCGTTTTCTGTGAGGAGTCGGCCTCATAGCTCAGAACCACCTTGGCATTCGGAACCGGGCGGGAAGAATTATCGACGATGATGACTGTCAGGTCATAGCCTTTCGAACGGTGCTCCGGGTCGGCCTCCCGGCAGGAAGGGAAAAACACGGCCGCCAAACCGAGGACGGCGACCATGGCTATCGGGCGCAAAAATACTTTCATACGTAACTAACCAGTTTAAAATGAAACCTTGTCGGGAAGGTTTCCTTGTACAAAGATACATAGAAAAGTTTATGCCGGGCAAGGACTGGCGAAATATTGGGCAAGGTCTGTCAAACTCTCGGGCTAGGTTTGATTTCAAGGCTTAGTCCTTGCCCAGTCCGTAGGCCGGCGGAGTCAATGTTGCGATGTACAAGTCTCGCTTGTACATCTAAGTGCGCTTCTGGCTAGGATTTTCTGTTCACGTCTTTCGGAATCGGACGGAAATCGGCCGAATTCTTTGAGACTTGTACACAAAAGTGCAGTCCTGCGAAAGATTCCATGTACTAGTCAGACTTGGCGGATCAGAATGTATAGGCCACACCGAGGCCGTCGTTGTACGTGGTGATGATTCGGTTGCAACCGTTGTTGCCGATAAGGTAGATGACGAGGCCGGCCACGATGGCGGTCCCGCCGCCGAGGGTAAGGCCCTTTCCGAGAGGGCCCATGTTTTTGAACGAATTGATGGGGGCGGCTTTCTCGCCTATGGCGATGAAGCGGACCGTTTCTCCCACATACGGCGTCAGCAGCAGCATTCCGGCGGCCATGGTGATCGACCCGGCCAGCACCAGTCCGGAGTGCTTCCGGAACGGCTGATACAGATCCCGGCCCATCAAGGATTCCGCCTGGGGATTGGTCAGTTTGAGGACTCCCTCCAGAACGGCGTCTCCTCCCTCATTCTTGAGCCGGGCCGGCTGGACGATCCGGTCGAACTGCAGTTCTCCCCGGTCGAAAAACAAGGTGCACCCATCCTGGAACCGGATGCTTTCCACATAGGTCAGCGGCATCCGCGTGGACTGGTCGCCGCCGATATTCACCCGCATCACGTCTTTTCCGATCCGCATGATGGCATAGCTGCCGACATTTCCATCCACGAAATGGATCTCCGCCGGCGGCTGTACGGCGGGATAGTGGGTCACCGTGCGCGGCGGAAACTGCGCCGCCGCGGAAAAGGCGGTCAGCAGCATCAAAAGGATGGTCAGTTGAGTTCGCATCTTAATCTGGGTTACTTTCTGGCACAAAGATATAAAAAAACAGCATCACTGTCATTCCTCGCCCATCAGAATTAGCATTGGTTTGCATGAGGTCGGAAACCAGAGGTTTTGCCTGGTGCCAAGCCCCTCAGCTGTTGCAAGTCACGCTTGTACACTAAAATGCGTTTTCGGCCGAGTTTTTCTGCTCAAGTCTTCCGGAATCGGGCGGATAATCGACCAAATTCACGAGACTTGTACGAGAGAGAGCCGTTCTGCCGTAGTTTTCCTGTACAAGTGAGACATGTACATAAGCCGAACCGTGCATGCCAGCCAGGACAACCCTAATGTTGATTTTATGATATTCGTAAAATAGATTTATGACTTTCGTAAAAATGGCATGATCTTTGTCAATCGATACCCTGAAACATAAATGACAGTGAAATGAAGAATTCAACACAAAAGAGTATCCGTAATCTCTCCATCGCCATTCTCCTGATCGGCGGTCTGACGCTCGTCTACACCTATGCGCAGATGTTTTCCCAGCTATGGGGGAACAACATCAACCCCGTTGTCTGGAATCCGGACATGCGCGGCTGGCAGATCGCCATCATCGCGGGCCGCTTCATCGGCATTGCCCTTCTTTTCGCCCTGTGCTGCGTTTTCCTGTACCGCATTAACAAAAGACTTGGAGAAGGGGAGGTTTTCCCTAAATCCAACCTCCCGATCATCCGTTGGGCCGCCCTGGCAGCCGCGCTTCTGGCCTTCGTCCACTCGAATTATCAAGCTGTGGTGAAGGGCGAATCGGAGTTGATGCTTGATTCTAACACCATCCTGATCCCCCTCATCGTCCTCCTCTTCGCCGGACTCTATAAAATGGCTTACCTGGCCGCAAAAGACAGCAAGCTTGCGATATGATTACCGTTAATCTCGACAAAATGCTCTGGGAGCGCCATATGAAACTCTCAGAGCTGTCCGAAAAAATCGGCATCTCGATGACGAACCTTTCCCTCCTCAAAACAGGGAAAGGCCGGGCGATCCGCTTCTCCACGCTCAACAAGCTCTGCAAGGTGCTCAACTGCCTGCCCGGCGACATCCTGGACTACCGGCCCGATCCGGAAGGCGTTGAAATGGAGGAAGATATCTATGCGGATTGAATGGACCCTGGCAGCGCTGCTGCTGCCGATTATGCTGCATGCGCAAGAAAACGTCAAGGTCAAAGGGAGGATTGTCAACCGGCAGGGCGATGCCGTAGAATATGTCCAGGTCGGCGTGCCCAAGCTCCAGATCGGGGCGATATCAACCGTTGACGGACGTTTTGAGATCGACATTCCCTGCGACACGCTGGAATTCTTCCACGTTTCCTACCAGCCGGCGGTATATCCCGTCACCGGCCCTGCCGATGATGTGGTCATCGTCCTTCACGAACAGGAACTGCCCCCGGCCGTTTCCATAGGTGGAAACACAAAAGAAAAATATCTCCTTCGTCCCGGAACGAGTTTGTTGAAGAACATGGGAATCATTACTTCGTCCCTGCGGAGCGAACGCCCTTCGGGACGGGAAATAGGTTCCGTCGCCCAGGCAAAAAAGCCGTTTCTCGTGAAAGATATCCAGCTTACCGTCCGCGCCAACAATATTCCCGGCTGCGTCGCATCCATCAATGTCTACCGCATCGAGGGCAGGAAGGAATCGTTTGTGAACGTGCTGCATAACCCCATCTACTTCGATGTCCCCGTATCGGACGGGCCGCAGGATTTTGACATCCGGCCGGAAGAGACGCTCCTGCTTGAACCGGGCGAATACTTCATCGCCTTCCAGATAGTCGGATGCGACGACAAGGCCCTGCAAACCTTTTTAGCCAAGCCGGATGAAGAGAGGAATCACTGGGAAATGACGATGGACTTCAATATCTTCTTGAAGAGCAGTTACGTCCGGGAAGTGGCTCTGGGTGGAATGGAGCACGTGCCCGTCAACATCGGTGTCGCCGTCAAGGGGCTGGAGTATCAATGATACTCAATATGCCAGGAAAGATACCTCTCCGACCGTGAACTGCTGATCCTTGTAAAGGGATTCTCCTTCCCGTCCTTCTCCCGTACGGGCGGAGAGATTCAGCCCCAGTGACCGGATTGTGATCGGTTCGCCGGATTCCCATTTGAAATCGACAGGAACGACTGTCGGTTTTCCTCTTTCTCCGGCAGGAATTCGGATGGTTTCCAACCGGACCGGCATCACGTGGCCATCGAAATCATCGAAAAGGGGCGTGATTTCGAAATCAAAGGGAAGGGAATTCGAGACTTGGAAGGAGCCTTCTATTTTGGAGACGCTGGTTTTTGACTTGGGAATCCAACCCAGCAGCATGGGGCCGGCCTGGAATTGGAAATCTTTTCCGACCATCATCTTTGAACTGATGCGGGCCAGCACGGAAATCCTGTTGTCCCGATCGAAATGAAAGGGGATGTCTTGTTCAGGGTCGGTCTTGACCTGAATGCTTTTAAGGGCGAACGATACGGGATCTGCGTCAATCAATCCGGAAAAACCGGGCGTGGGAAGATCTATGCGGTCCGTATAGGGTTCTCCATAGGAGTTCTTCATTTCTCCGCCGCGTCCTTTCTCGGAGAAAAGAATGTGGAAAACATCTTTTCCTGCAGGGACCCGGGCGGGTGTCCGTCCATTTTCGGCACCGAACGGGTACTCCCGCTCGTCTCCCATCAAAACGCCGCTGACGGAGACAGGCGCTTCCATCCCGTTCAGCACGCGGACCTCCGCGTGCACGTCTTCCAGGTCGAAAACAAGTCCTTTCCATCCCATGAAACTGGGGATGTCGACATAGGTCAATGCCTGGTCCTTGAAGGTCTTGTCCAAATCCATTTTCCCGGTCAGGCAGAGAAGACTCTCGGTTTCCTCCCAGTCGACCAGAAGCGTGGCTGACCAGGGAGACGCTGCCTCGGCGGCATCCTTCCTGTCCGCCTCTTCGACACGGACTGTACCGTCGATAACAAGGGTCGCGTTCATGGATAAGCGGTGGTCTTCTGTCAGAGAAGCCTTTGCTTCCTGCATCGTGCGGACTTCTTCGGACCTGTAGCCGAAATGTGTCTGCTTTCCGGGCAGGAGATTCCCGTCTGACCATTTACAGATGCGGTTGGAAGAATCAACCCAGTCAGGAAACGTAATGGTGGCATTCTCAATCCGAGCCTTGGCAAAAGGGAAGTCATGAGCCAGGGTAACGGACAAGCCGCCGCCCGTTCCGTCCATCCGGAAAGACGCGATCTCAAGAAACTCTTTGGGAATGCTTGCTTCCGCGGTCATCGGCAGTTCAAAATGGAAATGCGTTTCGTATCGTCCTCCGGGAACAACATCCGTGGTGACCGCATGCTTTCGAGGTGAAATGGTGACGCGGGGAGCGGAATACCGGTAATCGACGGAAGTGTATTCGGTTCCGGAACTGAATATCATCAACCCGTCCGAATCCCTCGAGGTAAGTTCGAGGGAGTTCGAGTGATACGAGCTTTGATGGAAGGACTCGGGAGTAAACACCGTATTCCAGAGGTCTGTCGTAACAGGCTCGGGTTTGAGTTCGGGCTCGGGTTCGGGGAGGTCCTTCGGCGCGCATGCGATGGAAAAAATCCCCGTTATGGCAAGGATGACCGTTCTGAGAGTTTTCATTTTCCGTTCTTCAGATTGGCGGTGAAACGGGTGTCTTTCAGAATCAGGCTCTGGTTTCGGCCGAACTGCGTGTTGAGGATGTCGGAGGGCGTAATGATGAAATAGAGAGAGGCTTTCCAGTGATCCTTCCCGGGAGTGAAGGTATGTTCGTACCAAGGGCCGTAATCATAACCCTTGAGCGTGAAGGCTTCCAAGTTGACGGGATCTTTTCCTTCCAGGGTGAACACCGGGGTTATGACGCAATCGAACGGTAAAAAACTCATCAAAGTCAATCCGATCGCGTGAGTCCCTGTGCCGGGAGCATCGAGTTTGTCCCCGTCCAGATAGATTGTTTCGGTCCGTTCGGAAAAACCGGTCATCTTTCCGGAGAAGAGGAGGGGAAGCCGCCACTCCGCCTCCAGGGCCATACTGTACTCCTCCTCGGGTGTAACCAGTATGCTTGAACCCTCAATGACGGCCCGTACATTCATGCGGGGTGTCAGCGTGCCGTCTTGGGCGGGTTGGCGGAAGATGTCCTGCAAAGCCGGAACGGTCTTCTCATCATATCCCGGCCTGTCCCAACCGTCGTGCCTGGGCAACAAAGCGTAGCTGCTGGGATATGACACATGGAATGCAGGATTGTTCGGGACATCAGGGAAAGACGCTTCGAGATAAGACGACGGGATATCATTCTGGTAGCGGATGTAGATTTCCGCCCCGTCAAAAAACAGATCCGAACCGGCGCCGGAAAGGAAGGATGGCAGAGGGAAGGCTTCTCCTTTCACCTCTTTCCAGGGGAAGTCCAAGCTGGAAAAAGACAAAATACATTGCTCGAAATCTATCCTTCCGGTTTCGAGAGTGCACTTGATACGAAGGGAGGCGGGAGGCGTCGCCGACGGGTCCGGGGCATTTTCCGCCGCTGCGGTTACGGTTGCGGAAAAAGAAGTTTCCGCCGCGATAAAGCGTTCTCCGTCCTTTCCCTCGAAATGGACCGTATCATACAGGTCGGTCAGATTGAATTCGATGTCCGATCCTTCTTTCGAAATCTCCATGGCAGGGATATCTTCGCCCTCGGCCGGCTCGGCGTTCAGCCAGGAAGGGAAATCGACGAAAAGCGATGAGAGGGTGACTGACTCGTACGGTGAAGCGTCGTCCAAAGCGAAATGAAGTCGGAAGGTCGCCTGACACTGGGCGTATTCGATGGACTCGAACCCTTCGGGAATATGCTGGTTCAAGACAAGGATTCCGGTAGAACGGAGTTTCCATGTCCTTTCCTTGTTGGCGGCTTTCTCCGCCGGAAGGAATACCGGCTCGGACGTTTGAGCGGGAATGTAAACCTCGCCGACCTTGAAGCTCTCGCTCCAGTTCTGCGTTCCTAGCGAAATGAAGAACCTGTCATTCTCTTCCTGTATTTTCGGGTTGGACTCAAGTTCCGGGAAAAACTGAGTCAATGACAGTTCTTGTTGAAAGGGGATCGCCTCTTCCCGCTGTTTCGGCTGTTCTATCGGTTTCTCGGTTTCTTCCTGCCCCGCCGGCTGTTCCGGCCGCTCGCAGGAGAGGAATCCTGTTTGGATGAAGAGCAGGAGGAGAATCTGTATCCTGTAATAAAGTTTCATTTTCAAGTGTGTTGTTACCTTATCGCGATATAACCGCTCTCATCGATCATGTCCGCTCCTTTCCTGGTAAAGAGGAACTGATAGAGCTTGTACGCCATGCTCTCGTGGTCTTCCGTCTTACGGACCGCGGCATAGATGCTCGAAACAAACGGATACTTGTTCGACCTTAGAGACTCTTTGGTGGGTGCCACGCCGTCGATGGAGAGCATATCGACCCTCATTAAATCGCGGACCATCGCCGTGCAGTAGAAGAAAGGCGTGTATCCGATGCCGTACTCATCAACTTCAAGTTGCGCGTATGGCGAAATCATCTGAGAGCCGATGATTTCATACATAAAGTTCCCGTCGGTCCTTTCGATCATGGTCAGTCCCTTCATGACCAGCGTCTCCATCTTTTCCTGGCTGCCGGAATCCGCATTCCGGATATACGGGGTGATGGCATGGTCGACGCCGCCGACCTCCTTCCAGTTGGTTATTTCACCGGTATAGATCTTCCGCACCTGGTCCGATGTCAAGTTCTTGACAGGGTTCCTGGGATTGACGATGAACACCAGGGCGTCGATGGCGAGCGGGGCCGTTTCCAGTTCTACGCCCAGCTCTTCGGAGGATGCCTTTTCGTTTCTTGAAATGTCACGACTGGCAATGATCACGTCTGTCTTGCCTTCCATGAGATTCATATAGGCTTCGTGCGTGCCACTGAAGTGGTTCTTGTTCACGAAATCGTTGTAGGAGAAGGATGTTCCCGTTCCGGAGAAATCAGGTTGGATGATATAAGTCGTACCGCTCATCCAATCGACTTCCCACTTGTAGGGCACGCCGAGCAGCTTATAGGCCACGAGATCACGTACAGGGCGGGTGCTCGTGGAGCAGTCCGTAAGCGGCCAGTCTTCCAGTTTGATGTCCTTCAGGTCGCCTTCCGGATTGTCGATGCTGTGACATCCGCTCAGCATCGCTACGAGCAATGCCGGGCATATTACTCTTTTTGCAGTTATTTTCATATCCATATAATTCCCCGGACCTTCAAATCTTGCACCGGAAATGGTCATCGAGGTTAAATCCGTTTTTCCGGACACGAAGATAGCGATTATCTTTCAAAACCCTCAATAATCACATCATCGTTCTTATGCAGATAAGTGAGAAAAGAAACAGAGACAGGTTCCCTTTTCCATAGCGTTATTACACAATCTCATCGGCACCGGGAATCTAAGCAAGTCCGGTTCCTTCGAGGTGGATTCGGCCGGCGGAGTCTATGAAGCAGTGTTCAAGTCTGGCTTGTACACTTGGATGCGCTTCTGGCCGCGGTTTTCTGTTCACGTCTCTCGGAGTCGCACGGATTTCCGCTGATTTCTTCGAGACTTGGACATAAAAACACTGTTCTGCGAAAGATTGCCTGCACAAGTCAGACTTGTACGATTTCAACTGTGTGACGCTCATGCCCGTACAAACCCACCGGCAGGACCTATACGAGCGAAACGGCCGGAAATACCCATTTTGGTCCGGGCATTGGACCGGTATGGGCCTCCCAAACCCCTCAAACGGCCACAGAACAGTCATTTCCGGCCGCCGGACATTAAAAAAGAGACGACCTTGACGATCGTCTCTTTTGTGCGGTAGGTGAGATCGGAATATTCAAACTAACACAATGATAATCAGTTGATTATGATTATTCTCTATATTATAGTGTAAAATAGGGGAAAAAAGAGTTGGTTCAAAAGGATGACTGGTAAAAAGCCTCTAAAATATTAATAAAAAGACACTTATCTATTATCGGCTCAAGAAAACAGCGCGGATTGTCGGGTAGTCATTTTCCACTCATCTTGGAATGTGTTGTGCGCGCTGAATCTATGAGCCGGAAGAAGCCGTATTGAAGTCCGCCCCGAGAATGGATTGGGTGGAGCGGCTTCTTTTTTTGTTGCCGAGGAAGAGACAGATTTCTTTTATTCGGGATGCCTGTTTTGTTATTTCCTCTCTTTTAACTATTTTTGCCTCAATCAATCCATATCCCCATGAAAACCAATTCAGTACCCACTAGTTCTGCCGGGCATGAGTATATCTCTCCGGCCTCACGAATCATTCCATTCCACCTCGAAAATGCCATCTGTGAGAGTCCTGTCCCCGGAGGCAACGAGGACATCGGTTATGAAGACTGGGATTAAACGATGGAGGATGTAATGATGAGAAAGCATTTGTTCTTTGCCGCCGCCCTGCTCGCGCTGGCGTCGTGCACAAGGGAAGTTTCTGTCGATGTCCCCGGAGGCGATGTCACCCTGGTCGCCCTGACGGAGGGATCCGCCACGAAAACCATCGTCGAAGGGGAAACCCACGTTTACTGGGAGCCGGGCGACGAAATCAAGGTGTTCGTCGGGGAGAATGCCGCCAAGTTTACCACGGACATCACGGCCTCTGCGGCGACGGCCTCCTTCACCGGTTCACTGGATGTGCCGGCGGGGGCGGATCTATGGGCTGCGTATCCGTATTCCGAGGATGCGGTCTTTTCCGGTGAGACAATCACCCTGGTTCTGCCCTCCGAACAGGTGGCCCGGGCGGGTTCGTTCGGGAAGGATATGAACCTGGCCATCGCTCATTCCACCTCGAACACGCTCCAATTCTATCATGTGGGAGGCGGGGCCCGGTTTACGGTGGCGAACGAAGGGATTACGGCCGTTACCTTCAAAGCGAATCATGGAGAGGCCCTGGCAGGGAAAGTAGAGGTTGGATTGGAGGGCGTTCCTGTCCTGAAAAGTGTCCTTGGAGGGGTTTCGGAAGTGACGGTCCATGCTCCGGAAGGGGGCTTCGTCCCCGGGCAGTATTATTTCGCCGCATTCCTTCCCCAGACTTTGTCGGAGGGAATGAGCCTGACCTTCAGGAGAGCCGACGGCAAAGTTGCGAAAACGAGCCTGGACAAGAGCATCACCATCCACCGTTCCCGCTTCGGGAAACTGGATGGGAAAGACAAGGGACTGGAGTTCCGGGAGGACGACCTTGACCTGATCCGCCGGGTCCTGATGGCGCTTTATGATGCTTTGGACGGGCCGAACTGGAGGAATCATGACGGATGGGGTACCGATGAACCGGTGTCGGCATGGGACAATGTTTCTTATAATCCTGCCGATGGAACATTCTCCCTGGATTTCAACGGGCAAGGCCTCAATGGAGAGATTCCTGACTGTATCGGGGAGTTGGGCGGCCTTCTTACGGGCTTAACCTTCTATCTGGAGCCGGGCATCAAGGGCACGCTTCCCGATTCGTTCCGGAAGCTGGTCAATCTCCGTTCCCTGTTTATTGTCAGAACATCCATGACATCCCTTCCCGATGTCTTCGAAGGCATGAAGTCCTTGGTCAATGTCACTATTAACTCGAATGAAGAAATGACGGGCCCCCTACCGGAGAGTATCGGCTCTTCTCCGGTCCTGGAGCGTCTCTCGTTGGTTACCGACAGGTTTACGGGAGAATTACCGGCATCCTGGGGCAGACTGAACGGAAAGTTCCTGGTCGGCGAGAACTGCTTGACCGGGAAGTTGCCTGATTCCATCCTGGCGACGGAGGAGTATGTCTGGTTGCAGGAAGAAGTACTGCCTCAGCGGGACGGATTTGGGTTTGATATCAGTGATGTGGATCTGCACGGTGGCAGGCTCTGGCCCGAAGGGATGGTGGAGGACCTGGTTGGTAACTCCTTCTCCTTTGATGACATCGTTGGAAAGAACAAATGCACCGTCTATCTCAATTGGTCGCTTTGGGATCCTTTCTCCAGGCCGTTGATGACTGACCTGAAGGAACTCTATGACCTGTATCATGAAGACGGTCTCGATATCATCGCCACGGTCATGACCTCCGAGGACGGCATCAGCCGGGAAGCCCAGAAGAATGAGATCTTGAAAAGGGGCTATGACCGGTGGCATAACTACTATTACCCTGCCTATATTAAAGGCTTCATCCCGAATTCGGTGCCGATTGCGGAGGTGTATGATTCGAACGGATACATCCTCTTCAGCGGTTTCTCCACCTTCCCTGATCCTGTACGGAACCGTTTCAGCAGGTCGGCATCCATCGACCTGGTCCCGTTCCTTCTGGGTATTTTCGAGAAGGAACCATACACTTCAACGGACTATTCCATGGATGGTGAAGTGAGGACCCTGCAGACGGCGACGGTGGGCAAGGGCATCAATATCGTCTTCATGGGCGATGCCTTTACCGACAGGGACATGGGTGCGGGCGGCCTCTACGAGACCTTGATGGAGCAGTCGATGGAGGAGTTCTTCGAAATCGAGCCCTACAAGACTTTCCGCAACCGTTTCAATGTGTACGAGGTGAAGGTCGTTTCTCCGAACGGTCGCATTGGCGACGGATATACCACGGCGCTCGAAACCGTGACCGGAGACGGAACGTATATACTCGGAAATGCCGATAAATGCGAGGTATATTCCCTGAAAGTCCCCTCGATCACCAGCACCGATAACCTGTTGACCTGCGTCATGGTAAAGAATTCGAAGTATGCCGGCACCTGCATCATGTCACGCTTCGCGCAGTCGGCGGTTGCCTTCACTGCGACGGAAGGATACGACAGGGATCTGTTCGGCAATACTTTGCGTCATGAGGCCGGCGGTCACGGCTTTGCTTTCCTGTCGGATGAATACGCATACTATGACGAGACCATCCCGGACGATAAGAAGGAAGATTACATGTATCGGTACGATCAGTTCGGCTGGTATTCCAATGTCGATTTCACGAACGATCCGAATCTGGTCCATTGGAGCGCCTTCCTGTCCGATTCCCGTTACAGGGATGAGGTCGGGGTGTTCGAAGGCGGGGCCTTGTACACGACCGGTATCTGGCGCCCGTCCGAGGACAGCATGATGAACAACAACGTGGAGTATTTCAATGCTCCGTCCCGTTGGGCCATCTACAAGAGAATCATGGAACTCAGCGGTGAAGAGTACAGTTTCGACACTTTCCTGGCGTATGACGCCGTGAATCGCGGTCAGGCAAGCGCCGCGGTGGCCCGCCCCCCGCTAATGGCTGGCAAAGCGGCTGCTCACAGCCACAAGCATACCGCTCCTCCGGTTGTCTTGCCGTAGGTCCCGATCCGCTACCTACCGGATTTGGCGCATCCAATTTCATTCAAGAAAGATGAAAAAACGGCCTTCTACATGCGTCTATGCGTGATTATTGCATGAATCAAAAAGAAAAAGAGGAACCCTTTCGGATTCCTCTTTTGTGCGGTAGGTGAGAGTCGAACTCACACACCCCAACGGGCACTACCCCCTCAAAGTAGCGTGTCTACCATTTCACCACTACCGCGGATTGGGAATGCAAAGATACGGCAAAAATCCGAATCTCCAAATTATTTTTCCAATTTCTTGCGCTTGGACTTGTTCCACATGCCGTAGATCTCGCTCACGTTGCCGGCGGTGATGAAGGCGTGGATGTCATTCTTCTTGATGTAGTTCATCACGCTGGCGAATTCGTCCTGGGTGAGGAGGGACTGGATTTCCACGTGGGGGTCGCCGGAGTGGCCGCCGTGGACATCGTAGAGGGTGCAGCCGCGCTCAAGGGTTTCCACGATGTAGGAGCGGATTTCCTCGCTGCGGTCGGAGACGATGCAGATGCGCTTGCGCTTGTTCACGCTGGCCATGAAGTAGTCCAGGGCGAGACCGTTCATCCAGGTGCCGATGAGGCCGATGACGACCATCCGGAACGGGTTGATGGCGAAGGCGGTGCA
>JAEEGK010015945.1_pt1 | contig 16571 bp, 13 predicted proteins | sample 8958771 | NCBI WGS metagenome assembly JAEEGK01 (sample SAMN16246547, study PRJNA631951) | gut metagenome | biome: gut microbiome; feature: rumen; material: SC-attached | host: Bos | place: Iran: Karaj | collected 2018-10 | reverse complement strand
GAACTCCTTACATCCCTAACCCCTATAACCTAAAACCTAATCCCTACCACCTAAAAACAACCAATAACTAACAACTAATGACCATAGACTCCCTACTAAAAAACTATCTTTCGCCCGTATGCCTAAAAGTTCACGAAATTTAATCTGGATGGACCTGGAAATGTCCGGTCTCGATCCCGAAAAAGATGTCATTCTCGAAATAGCGACCATTGTCACCGACGCCAACTTGAACATTCTCGCCGAAGGCCCTGTCATCGCCATTCACCAGCCCGAAAACGTTTTCGAAAGCATGGACGAATGGAACACGAAGCACCACAACCAAAGCGGTCTCGTCGATAGGTGCCGCCGTTCGCAATATTCACTCAAGGATGCAGAACTAGAGACGCTCCGATTCATCAAGCCGTTTTCCGAAAAAGGCAAAAATCTCCTTTGCGGAAATTCCATCACGCAGGATAGGCGTTTCTTGTACAAGTACATGCCCGAAATTTCCGAATGGCTCTGCTACAGAAACGTTGACGTGAGTTCAATCAAGGAACTGACATTCCGCTGGTACCCACAATTCGAGGAATTCCAAAAAGAGAAACGGCACGAAGCCTTGAACGACATCCGCGAAAGCATCGCCGAACTCGCCTACTACAGAAAAACATTTTTCAAATAACTTTATGCAAAGACTCCCCTACGCACAAAGAATGCGTAACCGCGCCATTGCGATTACCGTTCTCGTCTTCATTATCGTTGCCATTGTTCATTGCTCCACCACAGATAATATACAGGATACCACCGAAGCTCTCTCCGAGGCGCAAGCCGCGAATTCCGCAGCCTACGATTCTGCCGCCATCGCTTTCAGCGACACCAGCATTTTCGACGATACGACAGTCATAAGGAACGCAAACGGACTTACCGCGCTCAAGGGAATTGAAGACGAAGACTTCAATGGAGATTCAGGCAGCGCGAACGGAGACGCCACAAATAGCGTTCGCGATACGCTACACATCAAGTCGCAAAAGAACCCCTACCTCGCCGATAAAATCGACATTCTCTTACGCCGCTACCACCCCGATTTGGGCATCATCCTCGTCGTCGATACAAAGACAAACGAAATCATCGCGTGGGGCGAACGCCGAGATGACAAAGTCCAAAACAGGCCAGACTGGATTGGTCGCGCCACCTTCCCTGCCGCCTCCCTCGCAAAGCTCGTGACGATTTCTGCCGCCATGGAAAGCAACCGCTACTCGCTCAATACGCCCATCCCGATGATAGGCCGCCACCATACGCTCTACCTGCGACAGCTGAAAGTCCCTGAAAAGTACAACGGCCCCACAATGGAGCTTTCCGAAGCTTTCGCCCGCTCCGCAAACCCGCCCATGGCCATTGTCGGTAAAAATGTCGGAGCAAAGCGTCTGCTCGCCGCCGCCGCAAAACTAGGCTACAACAGGCGTTTCCCGGGGAATGTCCCCAACACGTCCAATTACACCGCACCCGACACAGGCTACGGCCTTGCCGAAGTTTCTTGCGGATTCACGACATCAACTACGCTGACACCGCTCCTCGCCGCAGCACAAGTGCGTGCCATCATCACCAAGAAACCGCTCGAAATTCCATGGGCCCGCGACATGGTCCCGTTCGCACCGCAAAAGCAAGTCGCCATGGACATCGGAAAATTCAGCGAAAATACGTACTACGGACTGCGCGAAGCGATGTTGCGCTCCGTGACTCAAGGTACTGCCAAAAAGCACATGTCCACAAAGAACATGGCCGTCAAAAACTTCGAAGCTCTCCGCCTTGGCGGCAAAACAGGCTCGCTCGATGGAACCGACCCCGCCGGACGTTACGACTGGTTCATGGGCTTTGCAGAAGCAAGGAACGACCCGAGCAAGTCCATCGTCGTCATCGTGATGCAGATGCACAAGGAATATCGCTCGCAACCGGCAACGCAGGTCGCAGCAACCGTCATCAATTACTGGGCGCACCAGAACCTCGAAAAAAAATAATTTAGATTTGAACACAAAAGAAGAAGGCTATTTATGGAATTATCTTGGTGGAATTTAATACCGACTTATTTTGACGGAACCGCGTTCAATTTGGGAAGTTTCCAAGTGCGTTGGTACGGCATCATGTACATTTTTGCGTTCGTGACCGCCTACCTCACCATGTGGAAAATCAGCCAAAAAGAAAAGTTGGGTTACACCAAGGAACAGCTAGACAACCTTTTCACATGGATTATCGCGGGTATCCTCATCGGGGCTCGTCTCGGCTACGTATTCTTCTACAAAGCAAGCTACTACATGTCGCACCCGACCGAAATCATATTCCCGATGGTTCAAGACGACCTCGGCTACCACTTTGTCGGTATTTCGGGAATGTCATACCACGGCGGCCTCATTCTCTCCATCGTTTTCTGCTACATCGGCGCCAAAAGGAACAAGCTTGACGTCTGGAAAACGTTCAACCTCGCCATGCTCGCCGCTCCGCTCGCCTACACTTGGGGTCGCTGGGGCAACTTTATCAACGGTGAACTCTTTGGCGAAGTGACGACAAGTTCTATCGGCATGTTCTTCCCTCTTGCCAACGACAGCACTCTTGCAAACCCGATTCTCCATCACCCCAGTCAGCTATACGAAATGTTGTTCGAAGGCCTCATTTTATTCGTCGTCTTGTACAACCTGCGCAAGATTCCAAAGCTTCACGACAAGATGCCCTGCCTCTATTTGATGGGGTACGGCTTGTTCCGCTTTTTCATCGAATTTTTCCGCAAGCCAGACGCCCACCTCGGACGCATCGACCTCTTCGGCATGAGCCGCGGACAAACGCTCTGCACGCTGATGATACTTATCGGCCTCGCCTGGATGGTGTACTTGTTCTATAAAGAGAAGAAAGATGCGGCAAAGCCGCAGTAGATAGTAGACGGTAGGAAGTAGGAAGTAGGAAGTAGGAAGTTAGAGGTTAGAAGCGGTGAGGTCGCCTTAGGCTCCCTTTGAGCTATGAGGTATGAGCTTTAACAATCGCGGCCCACAGCTCAAAGCCCACTAGTATCCTTTGAACAGATTTTCCCAGAGAGAGCGTTCTTCTTCGAACTTTTGGGCGAATTGCTTGCTCACATGCTTATAGACCATCTTGATATTTTCAGCAAGTTCGTCTGTCACATATTTTTCGACATGGTGAGTCTCGGTGTTCATCCCTTCGTTCATGAGCTTGGACCACTGGCTTTCCTGATTCTTGCCGCCAAGCGTAGAAGACAACGTAGAATCTTCGTAACACTTGTTGTTGATGTAGATTCTCCAGACGGATTGCGGAACCCTTTCTAGAATATTTTTCAGGAACGGTTCTGCGTTTGTCGAATACCCGTAAGAGTTACCGATCAAGCAAATAAGAGGCACGTTGATAATGCGTTCGACATTCACGCGACTCCACGCTTCTTCGTTCATGTCGAATGTTGCATTGTACAAATCTTCAGCAGGCTTCGGTTCGTTGTAGAAGTTGTCGATTCCAAGATGCGCATCCCACAAGCGATTGAGGGCATCGGCAAAAATGTCAACAGGATCGCTTGGAGCTTCGGTGTCAGAAGCACTCGTATCGGGTACCGCAGCGAACGAAGTTGTTTTTCTGTTAGAGGGTTCGCTACTTACGCCATCCGTTTTAGACAAAGTTTTATCCAAAGCGTCTGCGGGACTTTCAGTCTTGTCCATGACAGTCGAATCGAAAACAGACGAGACGCGGAACTTGTAATAAAAGCGGATATTTCCTTCTTGCGATTGGAAATAAAGTGCTTTATACAATTCGTTATCTTTGAACAAATTAGCAAGAGCCCTGTACGCACGGTGTCTAGCACCGCCGGACGTAAATTTTCCGCGGTGGATAGCGACGAAACAATGGAACGCTCGAACGCACCCGTTCGTATCAATCACGGTAATGCCATCGTAATTGAGCATCGACATGAACATCTTGCGGATAAAGTTCTGTTCGTACAAATCGCGGTACGACTGCACATCGAGCATGGAATCAGGCTTTATCTGCATTTCCTTGAAATCGTCAAAGACAATCTTTCCGCCATCGAAATTTTCATCCGTATTGCCGTCCCACGCCGGATCGACAAAAAGGCAAATCGTGCCATGGACTTCCCTCTTGATTTGCGAGAAAAGCCCCGCCCAAAAGCCCTTCGGGTACGATTCCAAATTGTTGTCCGTCAAGTCATCGGCAAATTCGTTTTCGTCAAGGTCAAAGCGGATAAACAAATGGTCGCTGACACCGGCTGGCGTATGCGAGTTGATGCAAATCTTGGAACGATTCACGCATTCAATCAGCAAAAAACCTTTTTCCAAGAGAGCTCGTTCCGTTTCACCCGCATTCCCGATATCCGACTGAAAAACGCCAACCAATATGCAAGGTTCCGACTTTTCACGTGCAGGCATCTGCTGGATAATCAAGTCGCACCCGCTCTTGCAGAAATGGATGACATCCTTCAAACAAGCCTTGACGCGTTCCTTGAACAAGTTCTCCAAAGCATCTCCCGAGAACATGTAAATGCGGCGGTTCCACCCCATCGGAGTATTACCGGAACCCATGATGATTCTAAACGTAAAGTGGTCGTTTTCTTCTTGATAATGCGGAACACTGGGCAGCATTTCAATAATGGCATCAATGACAGCCTCCTTCATTTCAGGAAGCTTTCTTAAAAAGAAATCTTTAATTTTCTTTCGGTCAAGCCCAATTACATTGGGTGTATTCTGCAAATTATCACTCATAGAACAACCAACAGCTTAACAATCCATAACTTATCAACCATCAATATACATATTTTTTGCTTATTTCCGACCGCGAACATTCTAAGAGTCTAAAAAAATTATCTTTTACGCACATTTTAACAGGAGCATTCCCATGGCAGGCATTACTTACGAAATTGACGACAAGAACATCGTCGAACAAATCAAGTCAGACGCTGCCAGCGCCGCCGCAGAACTCATCGAAGCGGCACACCTCAAGAAAGGCGACATCGTCGTTGTCGGTTGCAGCACCAGCGAAACATTGGGCAACCAAGTCGGAAGCCACTCCGTCCCAGAAGTCGGCAAAGCCATTTACGAAGGCCTCCAGATCGTTTTTGGAGCACAGGGAATTTTCATTGCCGCCCAATGCTGCGAGCACTTGAACAGGGCCATCATCATCGAACACGAAGCTGTCCCTAATGCAGAAATCGTAAACGTCGTGCCACAGCCTAAAGCCGGCGGCTCCTTCGCGACTGCTTGCTACGCCAACTTCAAGCATCCCGTAGCTCTCGAACACATCAAGGCGAACGCCGGGCTCGACATCGGCGGCACGCTCATCGGCATGCACCTCCGCGAAGTCGCCGTCCCCCTCCGCTTGAAACAGAACCACATCGGCAAAGCATTCCTCATTGCAGCCCGCACGCGCCCAAAGTTCATCGGTGGCGAACGCGCCCATTACGACGAATCGCTCAAGGACGGCTATCCGCAATTTTAGTCATTGGTTATTAGTAGCACAGCTCACCGCTTTTTTACAGTAAAAAAAACACCCAATGTTTAATTTTTCGATTCAAATTTCTTACATTTGAAAAAGTATGTCAAAATGTTCCTTTTTATCGCTTGTTTTTATGGGGTTCCTTGTCGCCTCTTTTTGCGGTTGCAAAGAACAAACCAAGGAACCGTTGACTTCCGTTTTCCAAGCCAATTCTTCCAAATACACCATTGGCGTTGAAGAATTTTCCACTGTAGGGAAATCCGTTACAAGGATTCTCCCGAAAGCGCAAATCAAGCAATATCCAGACCTTATTACAGCCTATCTGGCACTACAGATGGGCGACATTGACGCAATCGCCTATAACGAAACCATTCTCACCCACACGTTTAACGACAGCACAAGCGATATCAACCTGCTCCGCGAAGACGTTGGAATATCCGAAGAACTGGTCGTCGGCATGAATCGCCACAGTACGATTCCAAACCTCAAGGGGATAATCAATTCACTTATTGACAGCTTGAATGCCGCAGGAGCCTTAAACGAGCTCCAGCAACACTGGAGCGAAAAAAAGAATTCCTTCATCGACGAGAAAAACATCGAATCATCAAGTGTATTGAGAATAGCAACATCTGCCGATGTCCCGCCATTTTCATTCGTCGAGGACAACCAAATTATCGGGCTTGACATTGACCTGATCCGCCTTCTCGAAAAGCGCCTGAACATCAAGACCGAAATCATCAAAATCGAGCGAGACAAATTAGTCTCCGCACTCAAAAACAACGAAGCCGACCTTATCATCGCTGCCTTCAGCAAAACAGACAGCCTCGAAAACGTACTAGAATTTTCAAAGCCCTACAACATCGGGAAAATAGCATTTGCCACACGCAAACACGCCAATTCAAAATTAGCACAAAGCAGCACATACAAAATAACCAACCATGAGCTGCAAAAGCCGATAGAAATTTATACGTTGGACGACTTGTCCGGAAAATTCATCGGAGTACAGACAGGCACGACTCTCGACGAACAAGTGCATCAGCTCATCAAGCTCCCGCGAGTCCAATACTTCCCCAATGTCATCGAAATGACAAACGCTTTGGAACAAAGGAAAATTGATGCCATCGCCATAGATTTAACCGTAGCAGAATCCATTCTTTTGCGCCATTCCGACCTCAGCATTTTGGACGAAAGGCTGAACAAGGATGAATTCGGTATAGCCATGAGCAAAAGGAGTCCGCTCAAGTCTCTCGTCGATTCGTGCATCACCGTTTTGCAGACAAGCGGCGAAATTCAAAAAATCAAGAATAAATGGCTAAAAAGCAAAGTTGTCGTCAAGGCGATACCGCAGGATTGGATAGGAACAGACACGCTCATCGTTGGCACCGAAGCGCTTTACGCCCCATACGAATTTTACCAAGGCGGCGAACTTTCCGGCATTGACGTGGATATCATGCTCTCCATCGGCAAAATGATGAATAAAAACATCAAGTTTGCGGACATGAATTTCGACGTGCTGATACCGTCCCTTGTCAATGAAAAAACAGACCTTTGCATTGCCGCCATGAGCATCACCGAGGAACGCAGCAATTTGATTGACTTTTCCATTCCTTACGACAAGAACGAATCCGTCGTTATCGTGAGGACTCCGAAAAACGCAGCACCCGCGAAAATCAAGGACACCCTCAATTTCTTCTCCAAAATTTTCCAACGCATACGCGATTGGTTTTTCTAAGACGGGAGAATAGTGGTTAGGAGACCGATAACCTAACCCCTAAATTTCTCTATGATGTCGCATGGCGCGGATGTTTCGCGGCAGAACTTCTTTGTGCCACTTGATCCATTCATCGAAGTAGATGTAGCGTTTTTCTCGCTGGCGGAACTCGCGACCGTGAACAACGCGACGCCCTTCGCGCACCTCCACGGGAATCACGATATGCAAACATTCGTGATAAACTACACCGGCAACTGCATACAAAGGACAATTCGCGGCATCGTAACCGCGGCTGATGCTTATCAAGTGAAAACTTTCACCCGTCACCGGGTCTTTGCGTACAGAATGAAAGCTAAGGCCGCCGACGCGATTGCTCCACGTGATTCTACAAGTGAGCGATCCGCCAAAATACGTATCGTTGATAGCGGCGAGCACGTCCGTCAAATTGTGATGCACCCCTTGCGGTCGAATCGGCGGCAATCTCCCTTTGCTTGCAAGCGGAGCTTCACCTTTATCTGTAAAAATCTGATCGACCGTCTGCCAAAAGCGGTTCACCAAATCCTTGATAATCGCCTTGTTCTTTTGCGTCTTGCGGCGCACGGCATGTTCCGCCCATTCAGCGGCAAGCTCACGGGCATCCGCAAACTCCGGTGCCTTCATATACGCAGGCAAAAGCACTTCCGGGTGCCCGAACAAGAACCCGCCCTTGCAGCGGATGCTCTTCTTCATTAAAGGGCTGTACTTGAAATGAACAAGGCCGTTGGCAGAACAATCCGACGAAGGAACTTTGACTTCAGGAATCTTGCGTTCCGCCACATAACCGAACAAGTCCATCTGACCATCCATGGACATCGGAACGTTCTCGTTTAGCTCAAGCGGATTCATGCCCCCAGGACTCCTTCATAGCCATTCAAAGCTAAAAGCCCACCAAAGAAACTTTCGGGCAGGTCAAGTGCGGAATAATGCTCCGAAATTCCATAAACGGCATCTTCGACAACATCTGGCATATAAACGATATAGCTGTCGTTCTTCTCGGTCTGGAGCATCTCCGGAGTGCAGAATTTCGGGTCGGTCTCGCTAAAGTACATGCGGCACGAAACCGTCCGCAGCGGATAGATGGTGCAATCGCCTACCGCATTCGAGAAAGGGCACGAACGCCACCATGAGAAGTAGTCATGGAGGGCTTCGTCTTCGGCATCGTCCTCGGAGAGTCCGGCATCTTTACGCGCTTCAAAAAACGATTCAAACTTTTCGGAACGCATTTGGCAAGCTTCCATCAAGGAGAGCAAGTCGTCCCTCTTGCGCAGTTCGTTGTACATGGAAATCAGTTCGAACGGTTCGACGGACATCGGGTAATGGTGGCAGCAGTTGCCACACGCAGGCCTGCACTGGATGGGGCGCGGCTGTTGCACAAGCACGGCCTTTAAATACTGGTCGTATGCCGCATGATAGGCTTCGGTAAACGCAAGTATTTGGGGTAACTGTTCGCGCAAGTTATCGGACGCAATCGCACTTTCACGCCCTAAATCAGCAGCAATTTTATCGAGACGGTCTCTTTCATTCCTGAGTAAAGAGGAAAGACGCATCTCTGCTATGCGGTATGATTTAGTCGGAAAATACTCTTTATAGGCTTCCATTGAGCGCAAATATATTTTTTTAACAGAAAAACGTAAAAAAAGTCATCAAAAAAAGGTAAAATATGCATTTTTAAAGGATAAAAGTGCACTATTTGTAATAATGATGTTATTTTTTTATACTGAGTATTCCTTTTCAGGATTTGCAAAATGAGTAAAAAAACAAATCGCAAATGGATGTGGTCTCTCGCAATGGCGTTGTCCTTAGGCATTGCTGGTTGCAACCTGTTTCACCCGACAGACAGCCGCGACGCTGAAAGCGACGACCCCGACGCACTCACGCTAGACGGCTACCTCGAATTTCAGAATTCGAATTTCGATTCTGCCCGCAGGTTTTTCAACCGAGCGCTGGATGCAGACTCCGGACATTCCGAAGCATGGATTGGCCTTGCCAAATGCGTTTTAAGCGTTCAAGAAGGGCTTAACGCTTTCGAGCTTGTTTCCTACACCCAAGAGAAAAAAGACGAAAACGGCAATAGCACCAATGAATTTTTGATCATGCCCGACGAAAAGGCAGACATCATTTCAAACGGAATCGATTCCGTCATGGTCTATTTGGATCAGTTCATTGAACGCGATACGACAGGTAGAACAGACAAGAAGATTCGCTTCAGCGATATTGCCGACAGCTACACCATTTTGCAACTCACCAAGGCGGCCCTCCGCATCAGGGCCGTACAGACCCAACTGCCTTCCGTAGTCTCTACGGACAATTCCGGCATGACGATGAACCTCACGACGCTGACGGATTTAGGCGACAGCCTTAAGCCGTTCCTCAAAGAATTGGCAGCCGCCGCCGAAGCTATCAAAGCCTCCCCGGAAGCCGCAGCAGAAATCATCAAAGCCGTTCTGCCAGACTCCACACGCCAGTACATCAATGACGATGACTACGCCAATGTCACTGTCGGACTGGCAAATACAGTCATCCAGTTAAACGATAGAGCCCAAACGACTCCAGACGAACGCTATGACGTATTCTTCAGATTCGCAAACATCATTGACGACGACGGAGACGGATGCATCGATGAAGAAATCCTCGACGGTTTCGACAACGACGGCGACGGAGAAGTGGATGAAGATGTCCGCGACAACCGCGTTATTGTTCTTGTCAAAAACACATTCCTGATAAAGGATGACGAAAATAAAACGGTCAAGGTCAACGAAAGCGACAACAAGGTTTACGACCTTACAAAATCGCAAGTGGACTCGCTCAACATCATCGAAAAATACGAGACAGTCGATATTGACATGAATGGCAAGATGGGTTCCGAAGACCCAAATGAATGGCACTTTATCTATCGCGATCCCAATGATCGTGAAGACAACAGCAACCACCTGTTCAAGTTCACACAGGCAACGAATTATAAATTCTCGTATGGAGACAACTTTAAATACTCCGAAAAAGATCGTCAAAAATTAATTGACGCCAAGGAAAAAATCCGCAAGGATACCATATACGATCCAAGCAAAAAATTGCCCAAATACAACCTGAAAAAGCGTCAAGAAATGGTTGGCGGCTGCTGGAACAACTACAAGACCGAAGATGATTTCAAGCAATGGTTCCAATGGAGGAAGGCAGAATGAATAAATTAACTCTACTTACAATTCTTGCATTATCCGTTGGTTTCGTTTGTGCAAAATCGCCTCGGCATGTTTCGCTCCGTGCAGAATCTATGGGTGGCGCCCATGTCGCCGTTGTCGATGACAAGGAAGCATTACATTTCAACTACGCCGGTTTGAGTCAAATTAACAGACTCGGTAACTACGATTACCGCCCAGAGCAAGGCTACTATCCTCGAAACTGGATTGGCGACATGCGCTTGACAGTCGGTGGCGCAGGCGAATTCAGCAAGTTCCTTTCGGCATACGGTGACGTGACCGACGTACAAGACTTGTTCAAGAAAGCTTATGACGATGCCGATGCGGCACAGACTAGCAGAACAAGCGCCATATTGGATTCACTTGTCAAAAATCCAAAATATATCAAGACCATCAATTCCCATGACCACAAGACATTGGAAATGAGATTGAAAATCGATGCGGAATTGGCATTCCACAATTTCGGTGCCGCATTCTGGATGAACGGTAGTGTCGCACCCTATATGGATGGCGGACTTATCCTCCCCTATTTCGTCGTCGATACGTTCTATATTGACGCCATGGCCCAAATCGGCGGTGCGTACGAAATTTTGCAGAACAAGCTCTCCGTAGGTCTTGGCGCAAAAGTCGTAAAAAGACATAAAACCGAAATGATTTCAATCAGTGTTGCCAACTACAAGACGATTGTCGATTCCTTGGAAGACCAAGTCAATAATGCCACGGACGACTTCTTTGATTCAAAGACATTCTCGTTCGGTTTGGATATGGGCGTGCTTTACCAGTACAACCGAGAAATTCGCTTCGGTGCTTCGCTGCGTGACATTTACTTCAAGTCCCTTGCAGGCGAGACTCTGATTCCGAACTTTACAATAGGTGCGAACTACAGCCCGAGATTCATGAATAGCAACACGGGATTTGGACGTAAATTCAACGTGGCTGTAGACTTTGCGGACATGTTCAACGCAGATAGGAACTACAAGTTCATGAGTCACCTCAACTTCGGTTTTGAACTGGAGCAGACGCTTTTTGCGATTCCTGGACTCAACAACGAAATCCGCTTTATTTCACTGCGACTCGCTGGCGGTTTCAGAGGCGGTTACCCGTCTGCCGGTATCGGCCTCGAAGTGCTTCGTTTCTTCTCGTTCGAAGCAGCAACGTGGGGTGAAGAACGCGGCTACTACACCGGTCAAGACGAAAACAGAATCTACATGGTACAAGCAAGTATAGGATTCTAGTGTAGTAGGAAGTAGACGGTAGGAAGTAGGAAGGAAGTCATCCAAGAAGGAGCCCAAGACGACCGACGGGATCCATTAAACATTGAAGAGTCGCGCATTTGAAAAAGCGCGACTTTTTTAATGACGAGAAAAGGCGGAGTTCAGCTCCGCCTTTGATGTGTGAGGTTAGGGACAACTTTTACATTTGTCACCCCGGACACCGTTCCGGGGTCTACTATTTCTTGACTTTCACGACTCTTGCTTGCGGATCACGCTTGCCGAGCAAATCGTAGGTATGCTTCGCAGGCTTGGTCAAGAACTGCGCCGGGCGACTTCGCTTGAAAACGTAATTCGTCCCGTCGTCGGTCTTGAAGTTTTCCACATGCGTAATGCCGTTGTTCACGTAATCCGTGAGGCCATAAGCATGTCGCATGATGTTCAGTATTTCCATGTCGAATACGGAGCCGTCCGGTTCCGTTTGGCGACGGATAATAGTCATGTTGTTTTCGCCCTCGTGCCCCGTATCCCAGGCAATCGGCACAACTTTATTTCTCTTGGCAGACTTCATCAAGTAATCATAATACGCCAAACGCCCCTTGCGGTGCTTCGCATACTTATCGCCCGTCAAAACGCCCACGCGATCGTTCGCACCGAATTCGCCGATAATCACAGGCACGCCCTTATCGACAAAATTCGTTTTCATTTTGCCGAACTGATCATCCATGCGGTCGCCCGTACAAGGGTCGCCCATGGCACCCGCCCAAGCGTTGTAGCCGCAATTATGCACGATATCCTCGCCCGTTGCCAAGTCTTCTGTTCCCCAGTAATACTGCGGATAAACTTGAGCGCCCCAATCGACAACATCGTTCAATAGCGTGTAAGTGTAAGGATCGTAATAATGCACTTCGACCATCAGGCGATTTGCAATTACATCTTTCGGGAGCTTGCTTACCGGCATCACTTCGCAACTGCGATCCACACTCGTCGAAGGCCCCTGAATCACCAGCGTACGACTTGCGTTATTGCCGCCCGTCGCACGCACAGCATCCACAAACGTCTGGTGGTACGTCATCAAGATATCGGTTTCGTGCTTGTAATTATCGTCCGTTGTCGCGGGCTCGTTCGCACTCGCGAAAAGCAAGTTTTCGTTGTAGTTCTTGAAGCGATTTGCAATCTGCGTCCAGAAATCCTTCTGGCGTGCGTTCACCTTGTCCTTTTCTGAATCGTTCAAATTCCCTTCGAGCCAGCCATTGTCCCAATGGATGTTCAGAATCGTCACAAGCCCTGCACGCATGCAGTAATCCACGACCGTCTGCACCGAATCCATCCAGCTTGCAGCAATCTCGTTCGGGCCACCGCCCGGAACAATATCAGCCCTGCTGGAATCACGCGACAAAGCGTTTGAATGGCTGTACCACGCGCACGGAATGCGGATCGTACTGAAACCCGCCGCCTTGACCGAGTCAATATACGCTTCCGTTGGGAACTTATTGCCCCACCACGTCGGATTGTTCGGGACTTCCATCGTGTTCCCGATGTTAATACCAAAGCCCATCTTGGCAAACATCTCGCTTGCCGTCGGCAACTCTGTCGCGATAGAATTTGACGCCAATGAAAAAGAGAGCGCACTGCAAAAAGCAGCCACGCGAATGTGCTGTTTTAACATAGTTCATCCTTTGGTTCTATGCCATTCGCGTTTTTTCCCCAAACAACGAAAGACCATAACACCGAATTTAAATATACACGTAATTTCCGTAAAATAACGAACTACGCCAATCAAAACATAGACATTTTGTCAATTTCATACGATTCTGCATGTTTTTGAGCAACGCAAACTTCCCCAAAATCGTGCTATTTATTTTATATTATCAAAGTCATTTAATGGCGTTAAAAAGGAGATTTTATGAATCAAATCGTCTCTAAATTTCAGGAATTGGGACTGACGCTCCCCAACTGCCCGGCACCGCTTGCCGCTTACGTTCCAGCCACCCGCAGCGGTGATATCATCTTCGTCTCGGGACAGCTCCCGTCGGTCAACGGGGATTTTTCAGCATATACAGGCACAGTTCCAACAGAACTCCCTGCGGAAAAAGCCAAAGAAGCGGCACAGATTTGCATTTTGAACAACATCGCTGCAGCACTCACGCAACTCAAAAGCGGTGAAACGCTCAAGCTCGTGCAGATGCAGGGGTTTGTACAATCCGCTAGCGATTTCCACGAGCAGCCCGCTGTGCTGAACGGAGCAAGCGAACTCGCTGTACGCATTCTCGGCGAAAACGGAAAGCATGCCCGCACCGCTGTTGGCGTTTCTGCGCTCCCGAAGAATGCCGCCGTCGAAATCAGCTGCACATTCCAAGCAATTAAGGAATAAAGTATCTGTAATGAGAATTGTGTAAGCCGATCCCGGAATAAATCCGGGATGACATCATAACACTAATGTACGAATCCATTCGCGCATGTGGAATACGGAATAGCCCGAAGTTAGCGACTTCTGGGCTATTTTTGCACCCCATTCCGTCGCCATTTTTTCTGGATTCAGCGGGAACCCGACACGCCCTAAATCAAGGCGGTCCGCGTCAAAACACGTATCTACCGTAACAATCCCCGTACGAGGCTGAATCGTATGGAGTGCACATGCCTTATAAAGTAATTCAAAGCGTTCGTCGTCGATTTCAAAACGTTTTTCTTCGCGACAAAGTTTTGCAAATTCCGCACCACGAGCCCCGTGTTCGCGGTCGTACGTATCATCAAAACGGCGAGCATCATGGAAAATTGCAAACAAACGCACCACATCCATATCGGCCCCAGTCTTTTTCGCCAGCAACATTCCATTGTATTCCACCTGATGCCAATGCTCAATGCCATGAACATCGGACTCGTAGAGCCGATTTTCAAAAGCAAAGTTCATTAAAGAGGCGAAATCGATCATATTTTAGAGGTTAGTTCTTAGTCGTTAGTCAGTAGTTTTATTATTGCAGTTTCGCCGCATTTTTCTAATGACCATTGACTAGTGACTAATTGCTATTTTCCGTAATTTTCCTTCAAGTCCATTAATTTTTGCAGCGCTTGCATCGGGGTCATTTCCTCGGGCTTGAGCCTGCGGATTTCATCCTTGAGCAAAAGCGTATTTTCGTCCGGCGGGGCAAACAAGTCCATCTGCGGCTGCGCCTTGATTTTCTTGTTTTGAGCCTCGTCGCTGGGGTCAATTTTCTGCTTTTCCAAGCGCAACAGAATCTTGCGGGCTCGGCGCACCACCATCGGCGGGAGCCCAGCCATTTCAGCCACGTGAATGCCGTAGCTCGAATCGCAGGCGCCTTCGAAAATCTTGTGGAGGAATATGAGCTTGTCGCCCTTCTCCTGCACGCCGACTTGGAAGTTCCCGGCATGCTCCAGCGATTCGACGAGCCCCGTCAATTCGTGATAGTGCGTTGCAAACAGCGTAAGCGCCATGCGGGCCGGTTCGCTATGGAGCGTTTCGACAATCGCCCACGCAATCGAGAGACCGTCGAACGTACTCGTACCGCGACCAATTTCATCGAGCAACACAAGGCTATGCGGCGTCGCATTGCGGAGGATGTTCGCCGTTTCGATCATCTCGACCATGAACGTACTGAGGCCACGGCTCAAGCGGTCGCTCGCCCCCACACGCGTAAAGATGCGGTCCACCACGCCAATGCGGGCACTTTCGGCAGGCACAAAGCAGCCAATCTGCGCCATGAGCACAATAAGCCCCGTCTGTCGCAAGTACGTCGATTTACCGGCCATGTTCGGCCCCGTAATGAGCATGAGCCGCGTTCCATCTGGCGACAAAGAAACGTCATTTGGAATAAAGTTCAAATCAGGGTTCACCGCGACAATCACCGGGTGGAAACCGCCACGAATTTCGATGCCAGTGCCTTCAAACACTTCCGGGCAAACGTAATTGAACTTGCGCGCGGCAAGAGCAAAGCTGTACAAACTATCGACACGAGCCACGGCATCGGCAATGGATTGGAGTTCCGCACGCCAGCTGTTCACGCGTTCGCGGATTTCACAGAAAATTCTGTATTCAAGATCATGGATGTTCGCTTCGGCATTGCTGATAACAGATTCACATTCCTTCATCTCCGGCGTGATATAGCGTTCGCCGTTTACCGTCGTCTGCTTGCGGATGTACTCATCGGGAATCGGCTGCGTGGCCTTTGCCATCTGGGCTTTCGTGATTTCGATGTAGTAGCCGAACACGCGGTTGTAACCCACTTTCAGAGTCGGAATACCCAAGCGTTCGCGTTCACGGCCTTCCAAAGAAGCAATCCATTCGCGGCGTTCCCTGATGTCTTCGTTCATTGCATCGAGTTCCGCACTGGCACCCGGACGGATCATCCCGCCTTCGCGCACCGTCATCGGCAAATCGTCGTTGAAGTACTTGAGCAAGTCTTCGCCACGGCCCTTCGCACTGTTGAGTTTTTCGCGGAGGCCTTCAAAAAGCGGTGCATGCAAGCCTTCCAAGACATCGGCAACCTTCGAAGCCTGCGATAGAGAACGTCCCATGCCCGCAAGGTCACGCGCATTTGCACGACCGCTACCGACGCGGCCCATCAAGCGTTCCATATCGAGAATCGACGTCAAGGATTCCTTGAGTTCATCCAATGCGACCGGATTTTGTACAAGCTCGCCCACCGCTTCTTGACGTTCACGAATGCGATCAACAGCAATCAACGGATGGCTCACCCAGTCCTTGAGCGTACGCCCACCCATCGCCGTCACCGTAAAGTCGAGCACCGAGCAAAGCGTACTGGAGTAATCGTCAGCATTCAGCGGACGCACCAGTTCCAGATTACGTAACGTACTCGGATCCAGCGTCATGTAATCGTCCAGATTCAAGATTTCGAGCGTCGTAAAATGCGACAGTTCAGACTTTTTCTGGTTGATCAAATACTGCAACAAAGCGCCCGTCACGGA
>JAEEGK010015943.1_pt1 | contig 16572 bp, 11 predicted proteins | sample 8958771 | NCBI WGS metagenome assembly JAEEGK01 (sample SAMN16246547, study PRJNA631951) | gut metagenome | biome: gut microbiome; feature: rumen; material: SC-attached | host: Bos | place: Iran: Karaj | collected 2018-10 | reverse complement strand
AAACATGTTTCTCACAAGCAGTATATTAAGCTGATAAATGGAATTATAAAGGATTTTGACAATCTTCCATTAAAACCAATCAAAAAGCCAAGAGTAGGTGTTGTTGGAGAAATCCTTGTTAAATTCCACCCTACAGCAAACAATCATATTGTAAAAACTATTGAAAGCGAAGGTGCAGAATGTGTAATGCCTGATTTGGCAGACTTTTTCTTCTATTCCTTCTCGGTTGATATTATCAAACATCATGATTTGGGAATCTCTGCAAAGAAAAAACGCATGGCAAAACTCTTTGTCTGGGCGCTGGAATTGTACAGAAGGCAAATAAAGAGGCGACTTTCGCGAAGTAAGCGTTTTGAAGCGCCGTCATCAATTTATAAATTAATGAAAGGTGTCGATGATATAGTACAGCTTGGTAACCAGATGGGAGAAGGTTGGTTCTTAACAGCAGAAATGGTAGAATTAATCAATGAAGGGGCTCCAAGTATTGCCTGTGTTCAGCCTTTTGCCTGTCTGCCTAACCATGTAACCGGTAAAGGCATGATAAAAGAATTGCGACGCCGTTTCCCTAATGCCAATATCAGTGCAATTGATTATGACCCGGGTAGTTCAGAGGTAAATCAGTTGAACAGATTGAAGCTTTTGCTTTCTAATGCACCGATTGGAAAACATCCGGATGAAACAAAAGACGGCTTGATTCGTATGAAAGACGGTTCTCTTGTAAAACCGGAAATTCGTTATGCGGAAGGAGCAACCGACATAGAACCTGCAAAAGAGGTATAAAAATGAAGAAATGTTTATTAGCGGCCATTATTTTCTCTTTATTAATGATTCCTGTTTTTTCTGCCTATAATTCCTGGGGAATTCCAGATTCTTCAGAAATAAGGGCAAAGCTTGTAGAAAACTGGTTTGAAAATGATTTGGAAAATATCCGCAATAACCTTCAGGAGATTTATATCAATTCTGCAGGACAAAAGTTCCAGGTAAGGCTTGAAGAATCCGAAAGTACTTATAATATTTTTGTTTCTCCAGCCGCAGAAATCAATGTTAAAATTATTTCGGATAAAGAGACCAGAACTCAAAAAACAGAAGTTTTTCCAGGCGATAATCCTGGCAGCTGGGTTTTAATAAAAGATAAAAAAACAAATAAACCCATAAGAATCAGATATTATTTTAAGCCAAACAGTGAAGTTTACATTCAGTTTTCACCTCATAATCGTACCGCTTTTGCCGATATGGTAATTTTTGACAATTATGTTTCGCGAAGTATTCCTTGCGGCGTTCCTTTTGAACTTTTTTATAAAGCTTCCTTTGAAGATGTTCTGAATGTGACAAAATCAATTTTGCCCTGGAATTATGTCATTACAAATAAGAGTGATTATCACAGCATTTTGCAGATGAGTGCCGTAATCAAGGAAAATCTTCCGTCCATTATGTATGCGCCGGATGCCATGTATGATGAAAATGATAAGGTTGTCCGAATTACTAACGGAAAGCCTTTTGAAGCGGTAGTCGCAGAAAATCAGAAGCAAAATCTTTATCTTTCTTCTGCCGGCTTTGTAAAGTGGATTGCCGACGGACTTATTGAACCGATTGCTGGAAGCCGTCTGAAACGCGAGCCTCTTATAAAAGAAACCGTCGAGGTAAAAGAAAACGGCTATCAGGGAGTTCTTTCTACAAAATATAATCTCTTTTTTGCGCTGGACTGGATTCGCAATCTTTCAAGCGCCGTTATTTCTGTTTATACCGAAAAAAATTATGTTTACAATCAGGCAGATGTTGATGTCTGTATAAATCCATTTTCCGGTTCAATTTCTGAAAAAGGCATTGTTAATAATGTTTCTTTTGTAAATGATTCAGGCTATAAGCTGGAAGTGTTAAAATCTTTACTCTATCTTCTTGCTGCTTCAGAGCCGGATACCTTTTATTTTGGAGCAATCCGCGGAACAGACAGAAGTGTTTCGCCAGAAATAAAGGCTTTTAATGAATGTGTCGCATTTTTTCCTTATTTTGATAGTAACGGTTTGTTCAATTGCTTTGTTTTCATGAATGGCAGAGCAATCAAACTGGAGGATTTTTGTCTGCTTTATCAGGATGATTTTGTTTATCTTACTCGAGTAAGATCGGCAGAGGAGTTTTATCCATATTCAATAAAATAATTTCGATTTGGATTTTATGAAGAAGAAGATATTTTTTGTTTTACTTTTTTCAGTTTTTTTCCGGCTTTATGCTTCTGGTATTTCAACAAACGAATCGGAGATTTCGCTTTATAATGAAATCAATTCCTATTTTAATACAGAGTATTATCCCGGCGTAGTAGAAAAAACTGAACTTTTAGAAAGGCATTTTCCGGAATCTGTGTTTATAAATCCAGCTTTGATTTTAAAAGCTGAAGCCTTTATAAAATTGGGACAATATTCAAATGCTGAACAAACCTGTCTCAATCTTATTCCGCAAATGCATTTTGGTTCAGAAGGATTTTCCCGGGTTTATTATCTTTTGGGCTTGTCTTACTATTATCCTGCTGAATATTCCAAGGCAGCAAAGGCTTTTTATAAATCAGCTTCAATTGCCCATAAAGAAAAAAATGATGAATATTATGCGGCAGCTCTTTTGTACGGGGCAAAAACTTATTTTAAAATGAATCAGTTTGAAAAAGCTGTTCTTCCTTTGGAATATGTAATTCAAAATGGAAAGGCTTATTCTCATCATGATTATGCCCAGACCCTACAGCAGCTTTTTGTTTGTTATGAGCAGCTTTCCCGCTTTAACAAGACTGTTACTTTGTATGAGCAGCTTAATCAAAATGATTTTGATGAAGATGTTTTCACATTTTTAACGATGTATGCAGCCGATGCTTATAGTCAGACAAAAAATCCACAAAAAGCTTATGATTTGTATCTTGGGCTTATTGAAAATCAGAATGAAAACATAAGTGTTACTGCCTTAAAAAAAGCTTATATCATTTCGTCACAGAATAATCTTAAAAATGAACCGTCAGAAATCCTTGAAAAAATAAATAATTCTAAGGCCAATCCTGACAACACCCTGGCTGACTTCTGGACAAGACTTGGAATTGATTCTTATGAAGAGGGAGATTTTTCAAAGGCAAAAGAATGTTTTTCCTATGCTCAAGAAAAAAATATTCCTTCTGTAAATCTGATAATTCACTTGTACCAGGCAAAAATTGACCTTGAGCAGGTACCTGACAGCGATTTAGAAACAAAAAAAGAAAAAGCAGAAGAGGTTTTTGAAAAGCTAAGCGGACTTGAAGCGCAAATCAAAGATTCTCAGACAAAAAATATCCTTGATTCTTATTATTCTCTTTTAATTTATGCGGCTTTTTGTAAAAACGACTGGAGCTTTATCCTTAATAATTATGAAAAAATTGAAAATCCTGATTCCCAGGTTTATTATATTGCAGCTTCGGCCTATTATAAAAATCTGAATTACGAAAAAGCAGAAACTCTTATTACAAAAGATTTATCTGTATTAGAAAATCAGCTTTTATATGCTTCAATTCTTGCAAAAGAGAAAAAATATTCACAGGCCGAAAAGCTTTATTCAAATCTTTATTCCCAGAAAGCTCAGAAAACACAGAATGCTTTGGATGACAAGAATCGCATTGAATATGCAAAGGTTTTGTGTAATCTTAAAAACTGGTCAAAGGCAAAAGAGCTTGTTCAAAATGTAAAATTACCTCAACAGCTTTATATTCTTGGAATTGCAGATTTTAATTTACAGAATTATGTAGCTGCTAAAAAATCCTTTGATTCTTTTATTGCGGCAAGTGAAGATGGAGATGCTGATAAAGCAATGGCTGTTTTTTATTCGGCTTATTCTTCTTATAAAGCTGGAAATTATGAAGAAGCCTATTCCGCTTTTGATAAATATACTAAAAAATATGCTCACAGCAAAAAATTAGTCTGTGATGCTTATCAACTTTCAGCAAGAGCAGGAATTATGCTCGGTGATTATACAAAAGCTGTTTCAAGTGCAGAAAAATTGATTGCAGAAGTTCCAGCTCAGGCACAAAAATATCAGGCCTCACTTTTCTGTTCGCAGATTTATGCGGATTTTGAAAAATATGATCTTGCTGCTGAAAAACTTGCTCCTTTTGCACAGGGACGTTCTGAATACAAGCTTCCTGCAATGTTCCAGACTGCTCTTATTTATGAAAAAGCCAGTGAGCTTGTAAAGGCAGATTCGATTTTTGAAAAAATATACACGGATTATCCTAACGAAGATCTTGCTGAAGAAGCCATGTACCATAGCGGAGAACTCTATTATTCAGTTAAGGAATATAAAAGTGCTGAAGAACGCTTTACAAAATATATTTACAAATATGTAAAGGGGCGTTTTTCTGATGCGGCCTATTATTTCAGTGGCGAATGTAGTTTATTTTTAGCTGATTATAACCGCTGTATCATGCAGAATACAACCCTGCTTTCTCAGTATCCTGACAGCATTTATGTTTATAACGGTTCAAAAAATCTTATTCAGGCCTATTATGCACAAAATGATTATTCTTCTGCCTTAAAGATTGCAAGGGATATTTATAAAAAGTTCCCTAAACAGGCAGAGGCTGATGAAATAAATCTGCGTATAAAGGAGCTTGAACAGATAGTTTCTGGGGCTGACCGTGTAATTGTAGAAAAACAATCTGAATATGAAAAGAATGGAAAGCTTTCAACAATCAAAGGAAGAATAAGCGGTTCGGAACTTGTTCAGCTTTATGCTGCTAGCGGTTATGATTCTGATTTACAAAAGGCTTTTACTCTTGCAAATGATTTACTTAATAATCAATCGGAAGCAAATGAAGCCCTTTATATGGCAGGAAATGCAGACTTTATTGCAAATTATTATAGAAAATCAGAGCAGAATAAATTATCTGCACAAATGTATTTAAAGGCGGCAGAATATTACCGGCTTTCGGAAGATTCTGATTCAGCAAAGGGTAGTAAAGCAGCAGCAGCTTTATATTCAGCGGCAGAAGCCTTTATGGCAGCTGATTTGCAGGGAGATGCAAAGGCAACAGCTCAGCTTCTGGTAAAACTTTATCCGGGGTCAAAACAGGCTGAAAGGGTAAAGGCGATTGTAAAATAAATGCAGTAGCTTGCATTAGCGGAGGATTAGATTTTATGAAAAGATTTATTATATTTTTAGGTTTGACTTTTTTTGCCTGTACTTTTAGTTTTTTTGCACAGGAAATTGAATTGCCTGATTTAACTACAGTTATTGACGGTACTTCAACTGAAGAACTGGAGCTGGAACTCCCGGATTTTTCTGATGTGGTTGAAACTCCAGCAGACAGTGGAAAAATAGTTCCTGTATTGCCAGAAGTTGAGATTATTCAGAATCAGGAAGTAGTGGTAACCCAGGATGATGCAAATCAGAGACAGATTTATGCAGAAGGTGTAATTGGCGGCGGTTATCCAGCAATTTTTACCGGTGATTTTTCTGTTTCAAAGATTTTTGGTGATAATCCATTTAAAATCAGTTTTTCCCATGATTCAGCGGCCGGTTATGTTGGTAGCCAGTTATCCGATGGTTACAACAACAATCAGACTACAATTTCAATGGACAAAGTTTTTTCAATCAAAAACATTACTCTTAATCTTAATGCAAATTATGAAGATGCTGGAAATGGTTTGCAGGGAAAGGCCGAAAGTGTTTCTTCAATAAATCAAGATCAGTTGAATGGAAGCGTAGATTTTTTGTGGAACTTAAAGCATGGTTTTTCAATCGGCTCTCTTGTTTTTTCTGATTTTTATTACAGATTTACAGAGCTTACCTATAATCCTTCTGAAAGCTTTGATTGCCCTGAATGGATAAAGAGAACTGCTTCCTTTGAATTAAATCCGTCACTTTTTTTACGATGGGATAACGAGCATATTTCTACTGGAATTGCAGGAGAATATTCCTTCAACAACAGGACAAACAGGGGTCAGTTTGGTGCGGATTTTTCCTGGACCAACGATTTAATCAAGGCTTATGGCGATGTGGATTTTGTTATTGGTGACAATCTGAATGGTAATTCATTCCTTATTCCTTTTGATATTGGTATTCAGGCTTTTATTCCTGTTTATTTTGCTGACCGCAAAGTTAAAATCAGTGTAGAAGGCGGATTAATGTCCTGGCAGAATAAAATAAATGAACTGGAAAAGGAATATAATTTCTCTGCACTTTCCTTTGTTCCTGCCGAATCATCAGACTGGTATTCTTCATTTTCTTTGATGATTCCATTGAAATCAAGTTTTTCTGCTAATCTGGATATAAATTACAGGACATCAGCTTTTGGAAACGGTATTTATGAGCCACTTTATGATTCAACTTTTGTTAATGGTTGTTATGAATATTCAATGAAGGAGCGTGAATCTTTTGTAACTGATTTTGAAATTACTTATAAATATAAACTTTTTGCTGTTACAGCTCTCTGGCATTCAAACTGGCTTTATGTGCCTGTTCTGGAGGATAAGCATACTTTTGACCTTACCTTCTCTTTGCAAAGTAAGGAAGGAAAATGGGGTGCAAGTACAGGCATAAGCTACAGTATCGATTCTGAAGACAAGACTCCTTATCTGGATTTTGAAGCTTATATTCAGGCAGCTTCTTCAGTTAAGTTTATTCTTTCTGCTGAGGATATCTGTAAACTGATTATGGGACAAGCAAGAAGTTATGCCGGAGAATATATTTCTAAGAGCGGAAGTGTAACGCTTTCGGCTAAATTTCTGTTTTAATACTGATTAACACTGCAATATATTTTTTTCAAGGAGAAAATGATGATAGAAACATTGAAATCAGGTGGTATTTTAATAATTCCAATTATTATCTGCGGAATTCTTGCTTCCTTTATTATTATTGAACGCTGCATTTATTTTGCAAGCATAAAAAAACGCGATGAAAAGCTTATGCAGAATGTAAACAGTTCTCTTGCTGTAGGAGATTATGAATCTTGTTCATCTGCATGTGTTGAAGCTGACACTCCAATGTCGCAGGTTATAAAAAAAGCAATAGACTGCCGCCGTTATGAAGAACGTGATATCCGTGATTTAGTTGAAGCAGAAATGGATTTTGTTGTTCCTCGTTTTGAGCATTTTATTACTCCGCTTGGAACTATTGCAAATATTTCTACCTTGCTGGGACTTTTAGGAACTGTTACAGGAAATATCAAGGCTTTTGGTGTTCTTGGAGGCGGTGGAACAATGGGAGATCCAGCTTTGCTTGCAGGTGCAATTGCCGAAGCCCTGGTTACTACAGTTGCCGGTCTTTCAGTTTCAATTCCATCTGTAATTTTCCACAATTATTTTGTATCCCGTGTTAACCGAAGAATTGTAGAAATGGAAGCCCATGTAACTTCAGTTGTATTAAAATTAACAGGACGTGTAAAATGAGATTAAGAAGCAAAAGAGGACAGATTCAGTCAAATGTTGATATGACTCCAATGATTGATATTGTTTTTCAGCTCATTCTCTTTTTTCTGGTTTCTACGACATTTGCAATTCTGCCTGGAATTAAATTAAATCTTCCAACAAGCCGTACTTCAGAGGGGACTTCGGTTCAGGGAATTACAATTTCTGCCTCTGCTGATGGCACTTTGTTTTTTAATGAAAAAGAAGTTTTGATTGATGAACTGGGCCACGAGCTTGTGATGTTTGATACCGGTGATACTAAAAAGGCAGATTTTCCTGTAAGTCTGGAAGCAGATTCAGAAGTTACAAACGGTGTGATTGTTGGACTTTTTGATGTAATTCGGGAAAGCGGATATTCGGTAATTAATTTAAGGACTAAATCTAAATAGAAGAAGGGAAATCAATATGTTAAAGCAGCCTTTGTTTGGACAAGACAGCTCTCCTCATCGTACAAGCTTTTTTATAAGCCTTCTTTCTACCTTTATATTTTGGGTTCTTTTTACGGTGATGGCAATATTTGTAAAAATTGATAATCCGTCACCTCAATTTAAGACAGTTCAAATTGTGTTAGACAGTTCTCTTCCTCTTGAACAGACAGAAGAAGCTGAGTCTGAGTTTACTTCTGATATTGAAAATGCTGTTGCTGAATCAGAAGCTGTAGCAGAAGAAATTGTAGCTGAAGCTTCTCCTGTAATCGAAGAATCTTTTCCGCTTGTAGAGACTGTAGAACCTGTAGTGGATATTCCTGAACCTAAGGTTGAAGAGACACCAGTTGTTGAAACTCCAAAACCTCTTGTAGAAAAGCCAGCTCCTGTTATTGAAAAACCGGCTCCTGCAAAAAAAGAGCCTGTTGTAGAAAAAAAGCAGGAACCTGTAAAAGAAGTTCCAAAGGTTGAAAAAATAGAAACAAAACCGGCGGAAACTACCCCAGTCGCAACAGATGAATCAAAAAAGGTTGACTATGCCCTGCAGAAATCAGTTGAAGAATTGATGGAAGAACAAATGGCAAATAAGAAAACCAGACAGGATTTTAATTGGGACATGTTCGACGATGATTCATCATCTGCAGAAAAAACGACATCAAGTGACAGCAAAAAAGTTACTACTTCAAGTTCTACTGCCGGTTCTGCGGCAAATACAGCAAGTCAGGAGAGTGCAAGACAGACTAGTAATAGTGATTCTGCAAAGAAAAACTCAGCAACTGCATCACAGTCTACATCATCAGATTTGGATAAGATTGCTAAGGCTGAATCAAAAAGTGGAAGCGGAACAAAAACAGATATAGCAGCAAAGACTTCTAAAGATGGCAGCGGTAAGGTAATGATGGAAATGGCTGACGGTAGTAAGCGTGCTCTTATGAGACCAAAAGAACCGGCGATTAATCTTTCGGAACAGGCGGCCCAGACTTTTACTCTTTCAAAAGCAACGGTAAAAATCACTTTTAAAGTTGTTCAAAAGGGAAATGTTCCAAGAACAGAAATAAAAATTACTCCAGAATCTATTTTGACTGAAAGTATTCGCAAAGAAATAATAGACCAGCTTTCGCAATGGATATTTGAAGAAGCAGATTTTGATGGCACCGCTACCTTTGAATACACAATTGAAAAGAGATAATATTACTGTGCAAACGCATTATAAAAGATTGTAAAACCAATTTCACTCCTTTGCACTAGTTCTATCATAATCTTTTATAATGCGTTTGCTAGAATCTTTGTATAGGGTTTCCGCATTATAAATAATTAAAGTATAAATTGGCGTGAAGTCGTGAGTTCTGTGGCAAAAAGACTCTGTTTGTGGCTGCCGCTATTTGCGGCAGGTCAATAGTTCCTTTACCACAAACAGCGTCTAGCGCATTAATGCGCGATTTTGCTACAGAACTTACGACTGGAAGCCCATTTTTTTAATTCAATTATTTATAATGCGGAAAATTAAATAATATACTAGTATGCAAGTATTTTAGTTGATGAAACTTTTGCGTGATGTTATACTTGATGTATTAGAGGGGGCGTTGCGGGGCTCTCCCCGCTAGAAGGGGTGGGCGAAGACTTTAGGCTGAGCCCAGGGGAAGGCTTTCCCCACCTTATTAAGGAGTTTTTTATGGAAATGACATTACGCTGGTATGGAACCGGCTTTGATTCAGTAACTTTACAGCAGATTAGACAGGTGCCGGGAGTTCATGGCGTTATTACAACTTTATACGATTCTGTACCGGGAGATGCCTGGGAACTTGCTGCTATTCAGAAGATTAAAAAGGAAGTTCAGGATGCTGGGCTTAAAATTGCTGGAATTGAGAGTGTAAATATTCACGACGATATTAAAATTGGTGGTGGCGACCGTGATAAGTATATCGAAAACTACATTAAGACTTTGGAGCGCCTTGGTCAGGAAGATATCCACATGGTTTGCTACAACTTTATGCCTGTTTTCGACTGGACTCGTTCTGAGCTTGCCCGCGTTTGTGAAGATGGTTCAACTGTTCTGGCTTACAATTCTAAGGCAATTGACGGCGTAAAACCGGAAGAAATGTTTGCTTCTATTGATAAGGATTCGAATGGCTTTATTCTTCCTGGCTGGGAACCTGAACGCATGGCCCGGGTAAAAGAGCTTTTTGAAATGTATAAGAGCGTAGACGAGGAAAAGCTTTTTAATAACCTGGTTTACTTTCTTAAAGCTATTATGCCTGTCTGCGATAAATATAATATTGATATGGCAATTCATCCGGATGATCCTGCCTGGCCTGTTTTTGGTTTGCCTAGAATTATTACAAGTCAGGATAAGGTTTGCCGTATGCTCAAGGCTGTTGATAATCCTCACAATGGTTTGACTTTCTGTACTGGTTCCTATGGTACAAACCGAAAAAATGATTTGTGCGAGTTTATTAAGGCTGCTCAGGGACGCATTCACTTTGCTCACGTGCGAAACCTTAAGTTCAACACTGCAATTGATGATCCTGTTCTGGACTTCCAGGAGTCGGCTCACCTTTCAAGCACAGGTTCTTTTGATATGTTCAAGATTGTACGCACTTTGTACGAGACTGGTTTTGATGGAGTTATCCGTCCTGACCATGGCCGAACAATTTGGGGTGAAAAGTGTATGCCTGGTTACGGTTTGTATGACCGTGCTCTTGGTGCAACTTATCTACAGGGACTCTGGGAAGCTTGTGAAAAAACAATTGATCGCAGCGGCGTGAAGTTGTACAGATAAGGATAATATTAAAGATAATGATAATATGAAAAAGTTTTTTTTATCTGGGCTTTTACTTTTGCTGGCTGCTTTTTTCTTTGCAGAAAATCAAAAGGGTGGCTGGCAGCTGCAGGAAAATCAGCACGAGAATTATTTGTATTATACAATTCTTGCGGCTCCGGCTGAGTATGAAAATCTGCTTGGCTCGAAGGTTTACGTGACTCTTTCAAATTCATCTTATAAGAATCTTTATAATGAATCTTGTGAAGAAAAGCTTCTGGATTTTTTAGCTGGCGGAAAGTTTGAAGTGAGGGCGCTTGAAGGTCATGACTGCGCTTTTGTGGATTCATCCTTTATAGATTTAAAGGAATGTAAGTTTTCAAAAAAGCAGCTGGATTATATCTGGAAAACTATGAGCCTTCACTATGCTGGTTTTTCTGCAATGAAAAAGCGAGGATTTACTAAAATCGCCTTATTAGCCTGCAATAATGGCCTTGATTTAAAAAAACTTTTTGATAAGTATATTGATGACTGTCATTTTTATTTGATGGCAGGTGATTTTTTCTACCGTCAGGATTTTGCCAGAGATGAAGGTACAAAGAAAAGTATTGATTCTGATGGCACTTATTTTGAAAAAGAAACTTCTAATGCTTATTATATTCGTTTTACTGATTGTACTGGACTTGATTATACGTCAAAGTTTGGTGCTGCTGCTTATCTTGCTTTAAATAAAGATTTTATAATTCTTGATGCCCGCTCAAATTATGGTGGAAGCGATTTACCGCAGTTTTCATTTTTGAAGGTTTTAAATACAAATAAATATGCTGGAACTGTAATTGCCCTTCAGGACAACTGGAGCTATAGCTCTGGGGAAGTATGGCATGTGTTGGGAAGAACAAAGAATACTTTTGAATGTAAGCTAGTGGGAACTCATTCTGGGGGCTTGCAAAATTACGGAAACTGTAAAACTTATGAGAACAAAGAATTAAAGATTTCCCTGTATTTTGGTAAGACGGATTTTACCAAAGATTTGCCTGTAAATTATCTTGGTGATGGTAAGGGCTATGAGCCTGATATTTGGGCTACGACGGAAACAATGAAGTCTGTGCTGCAAGAAATGGGCGTTGATACTGGGGATATTATTTTTCAGTAAGAAAAGCCATGGATAAGTTTAAGGTTATCTATGGCTTTTGGCTTTTTGCTTTTAGATGTTTTTAAATGTTTTTTCGAAGCAATTCAAAAAGTCCGTGCCTGTTGCAGTAAGCAAAGAGCTTGCGCACTCCAGCAATTTTGAAGCGGGCTTGGGCTGGGCCTTCGGGATAGAGCTTTGTCAGCTGGATACCCTGGTCTGAGATTGCTGCAATAAAGGAAATATAGTGCTCCTTTGTCATGGGGTGATTTATGGTGACAAAGTATTCATCTTCGACAACTTCAATGTGAAGGGCGTGATTGCTGTCACCGTCATTACTGGTGCTTGTTGAGTCACTTCCGATGGTTGAGCCTGCTGATATTGCCTCTGTTTCTTCCGCTTCCAGAGCCGGCAGAGTAATTCCACAACAGCTGATAACCGCTTCTCCTGTTGTGTGAATTATATTTCCGCAAACCGGGCAGACGTAAAACTTGCCTCTAGCCATATTGCAGGCTTTGTTTTGGTTTGTGATGCTTTCACCAGAAAGCAGCTCAATCACAGAAACTCCAAGTGCCTTGCCAAGTGATTCCAAAAGTCCGATATCAGGAAAGCCCTTGCCGGTTTCCCATTTACTGACAGCCTTGCTGGTTACAAAAATCTTTTGAGCAAGCTCTTCCTGTGTCATTTTCATTTTTTCGCGGAGGGCCTTGATTACCGCTCCAGTTACGTAGTTGTTCATTTTTATCTCCTGTGACTTGTGCCGGCAAAGTCATTTTGTGACTTTAGGATAACATTACAGGAGGGAGACTGCAACCTACGGTTCGTGGAATGAAAAATCTCAAGATACCGCAATAGGGATTTGAATTATTCTGTCACTCTGACTGCATAATAATCATCAACAATTATAACTTCTCCGTGAGCTGCTACTTTGCCGTCCTGAATGATGCGGACAGGATTTCCGATAACGTTGTCCAGCTCAAGGATTGTGTTTTCTTTTATCCTGCTGATTTCTTCCTGAGTACAGTAGGCTTCTCCAAGACGTAAAGAGATGTAATTTTCTTCATCGTATTTTATGATTGTTCCTTTTTCATCATTATCTTTTAGGGCTTCAGTAATTCTGACTCCAAAGCTTTCTCCAACGGCAACTGTCTCACCTAAATAGCGGACTTGGTTTTCTACAATAACGTTTAAAGGTTCGCCTGCTCGTTTTTGTGAAACTAAAATAGTTCCTGCTTCAAAACTGCAATCATTTGGAATGAATCTGCCGAACTCAACAATAATATTGTTATTGCGAGGTTTTGTTTTAATGTCACTTAGCCATTGGAGTTTTGGCTCCTGACTTGAGTCTTCAAAAAATCCTCTTTTGCTGCATAACTCTGTGAAGTATTTGTAATTAAACTGAATATTCATCATGCCGCATTCTGTATCAGAACGAAGCTCCAGCGTAACAAGAAGGCACATTTCGTTTGGATTCTGCGGTGTGTTTCTTGGAAGCAGGGGATTAAGGTCTAAGCTTCTTTTTTTGAAAAAGCTTTCTTTTGGAACAGATTTGTTAGTTTTTGAGTAAATACTTTCCTGCATCAATTCAACAAATTGATTTAAATAAGCTACAGGCAGACATTCCGCATCGGTCAGTGTAAGGTCAGGATATTTCTTTAAATCCTGTTTTAAAAGGATTTTACCGATGGTAGGGGCTATTTCTATTGCAAAGCCTGAATTGTTATAATCATAAGAATAGAAGAAGGTGCGTTCAGGCAGAGTTCTTATAAACTCATTGTTTGTAAGCTCGTCTACTGAGGCAACACTAAAGCCAAGAAAATCTGGACGGTTTCCCACAAATTCATTACGAATTTTTTCGCATAATTCTACAAAGAGATAGTAAATTTTATACATATCTTTACGCTTGAAAATGCTTGGACGTTTAAAATCATAATTCAGAATTCTTGAATTGCGATTTTGTAAAAGAGAGGTATCATTCTCTGGGGTTTGTCCTGAAGCTGAAAGCATGGCCTGTATTTCTTCTTCTGTCATAACTTTCTTTGCTGGAAGTTCTCCCTTAATCAGTGAATCTACATCGCAGTCAAGATTTTCAGCGAGAAGAGGAAGAGTGCCTACATCGGGGCAGCCGTCGCCACGTTCCCATTTGCTTACGGCCTTGTCGCTCACATTGATTTTTGCAGCCAGCTCTTTTTGAGTCATGCCTTTAAGGCTTCTAAGATAATTGATTATTTTTCCAGTTTTGATTGCGTCCATTTGTACCTCTTGAGTATAACTTTAACATTCATTTTGCTGGAAGTCACCCGACATGTCGTAGGAATTGGTAGAATTTTGATTTTTGGAGTAGAAAATGGTGGGGTTTTTAGATGAAATCTACTCGTATGAGTAGAATTTTAGCGTAATTTGAAGATTTTGCGGGGGAATTCGGGGGTTTTAGGGGGCTGGACCCCCTAGGAGAAGGGGGTAGTGGAAGACGTAAACACTATATTTTAGTTGGCAAACTTGAGCCAGGTCTTCCTTGAGTTTTTCGAAGAAAAACTCAGAGCAGCTTTTACGGCTGGAGCGAGGGGAAGGCTTTCCCCTCCTGAATTGTAAACTTTACTCAAAAAATCAAATGCATGTTATAATTTTCATGTATTCTCATAATTGTAGTTCCTGGCGCCGGAGCTGCAGGAGGTTTAGTTGGCTAATTTTGACTTATTGATGAGGTCGCTTGCCTTTATCGAAGAGCATCTTGAAGACTCAATTCAGACAGAAGAAATTGCACAGGCTTGCTTTGCATCCAAGTCTGCTCTGGAAAAAGTTTTTAAGTACACGATTCATTTTTCTGTGCACGATTATATGATTCGTCGCCGCATGACAAGGGCAGCCCGCACAATGTTAGAAAAGCCTGACTTTAGCCTTCTGGATATAGCTGTGAGCTACGGCTATTCGAGCCACGAAGCCTTTACCAGGGCCTTTTCCAGCGTATGGAATTGCACTCCTTCTGAATATCGCGAGCAGAAGAAGGGCAAGCTTCATACCGCCGAATTGTTCCCCCGGATTACAGGCTTAATGCAAATTGAAGGAGAAACTTTTATGAGAAGAAAATGCGATATTTCTGAGTTATATGATTTTTTGAAATCTCGTGCTAACTGCTGGTGCGTGGTCTGCGACATTTACCATCTTATTCCGATTAATGACATTTCCCGTAAGGCCGGTGACCTTGCCATTTCTGAATCCCTGCGCCGAATGGAAAGCGTTTGTGGCGACGAAGATGTAGTCTTTAGAATTGGCGGCGATGAGTTTGTTCTTTTGACTGCGAGCAGCGAGCGGGATTATGCCGAGGGCCTGCGACAAAAGATTCTTGCTATGAATGGCCAGCTCATCCCTTACAAGGAGGCCGAGGTTCCTCTTAAACTCTACGCCGATCTTGTTAAGGTTGAGTCCGGCAATCTAAAATACGCAGAGCTTTTTCCAAAACTGGTAATTTCTCAGGAGAAGAAGGAAGAAGTTTTGTAAACGCAAGGAGGGGGAGGCCTCCCCCTCGCTCCCAAGCAAGTCGCTACACGAATCGTCTCTGCAAACAGAGCCGGTTTTCTCCACTTTGTTGCTTGTCCACTACCCCCTCTGCGGGGCTCAGTCGCCGCCCCGCAACGCCCCGCTTACAAACTTCGATTGTGAATTTTACTTTTATGTCATCGGTTTGTCATGCAGAATACGGACTAAATGTAATATTTATGCAAAAAAGTCCGTAGTATTGTTTAGAATTTTTCTTTTTTGACAGACTTTTTTTGTTTTGTTACGGACTTAACATCAAGAATAACTCAGTTAGTCCGTAGTAGAGTGGAAATATCCTTCTATACGACAAACTTTTTTTATTTTATTACGGACTGAATATCAAAAAGCAGCCGATTAGTCCGTAACATAGTCAAGATTTCCACCTATCGACCAAACCTTTTTTGATTCACTACGTACTAAACACAGTAATTATGCAAAAAAGTCCGAAAAATAGCCAAAATATCTAAATATAGCTATTATTTTCTTGCCTTTTTCAAGTTTTATACATATATTTAAACCATGCAGAATATCAAAAAAGAATTAATTTCTGAACAAAGAATAATTCCGGTCCTCAAAACGCGCATTTTTGAGCTTTCAAATCTTCTTTCCATAAAACAAAAGGCTTTAAAGGCTGCGCCGGAAGGCAACCTCCGTATTTCTAGAAGTAATGGGGCAGTGCAGTATTACCATAAAAGCACTTCAGAAAAAAGCGGGGGACACTATATTCTTGCCAAAAACAAAAAGCTTGCTCAGCAGCTTGCCCAAAAAGAGTATGACAAAAAAGTGTTCGCAGCAGCAAACCAGGAACTTAAACTTTTGAATCGCATTCTGCATCAGTATGAACAGCTACAGCTACGAAACAAAATTGTTGAAAAGATTTTTTCAAATCTTACAAAACTGCGGCAAAAACTCATAAAGCCGGTTCATTTGTCAGATGAAACTTTTGCTGCACAGTGGCTCGCTTTTTCTTATGAGAAAAAATCATTCGCTGAAAATACTCCAAAATATGCCACAGCTCGCGGAGACTTTGTGCGCTCCAAGTCTGAAAATATCATTGCCGACACACTTTACCGAATGTCTATTCCTTATCGTTATGAGTTTCCTCTGGAAGTTAAAACAGAAGATGGACGCCGCATAAAACTTCATCCCGATTTTTGCTGCCTGAATCTACGGACGCGACAGGAGTTTTACTGGGAGCACTTTGGAATGATGGATAATTCAGACTACGCAGAACAAGCTGTTGGAAAACTCAGTCTTTATGCTCACAACGGCATTTTCCCTGGCCGGAATCTTATTATCACAACAGAAACTTCT
>JAEEGK010015942.1_pt1 | contig 16574 bp, 11 predicted proteins | sample 8958771 | NCBI WGS metagenome assembly JAEEGK01 (sample SAMN16246547, study PRJNA631951) | gut metagenome | biome: gut microbiome; feature: rumen; material: SC-attached | host: Bos | place: Iran: Karaj | collected 2018-10 | reverse complement strand
AAAGCGTTAAGAAAAAACAATACTTCGGGGCGATCATGCCGCGCAAATGCAGCGGAGGGTCGCTCCGATTGTCAAAGGAGCATATGATGAAGGATCACTTCGGCAGGGAAGTGGAGCTGCGGGATAAAAGGCTCTGGCTTCTGGATATGGACGGCACCATCTACATGGAAAACCGGATTTTTGACGGCACGCTGGAGCTGCTCTCCAGAATCCGCGCTATGGGCGGCCGCTATGTGTTTATTACCAACAATTCCTCCAAATCCGTGCAGGATTATCTGACCAAGGTTCGATCCATGGGCATTCAGGCAGAGGCGGAGGACTTCTTCACCTCTGCCCAGGCCGCGGTGCTGCTGCTGCAATCCCAATACCCGGGGGCAAGAGTCTACTGCCAGGGCACCACAAGCCTTGTGAACGAGCTGCGCCGGGCCGGGCTCGACGTCCGTCTGGACGTGGAGCCGGTGAATGTGGTGCTGACCGGCTTTGATCTGGAATTGAGCTCCGAAAAGCTGCGCCGCACCTGCCAGATCCTGACGGAACAAAAAAACGTGGCCTATTACGCCACGAATCCGGATTTGGTCTGCCCGGTCAGCTTCGGCTACGTGCCGGACTGCGGCTCCATGAGCATCATGATCAAAAATGCCACCGGCCGGGAGCCTGTGTTCATCGGCAAGCCGGAGCCCACCATGATCCGCATTGTGATGGAGCGCTTCGGTTATCAGCCGGAGCAGACCGTTGTGGTAGGGGACAGGGTGTACACCGATATTGCCTCCGGGGTTCGGGCCGGCGTGACCACCATCGGCGTGCTCTCCGGCGAAGCGACTGAGGCGGATTTCCGCGCAGGACCCTGCCCCAGCTATCTGCTGCAGGACGTCAGGGAGATCCTGAACGCGCTGTGATCCAACACAGACCGCACTGAAAAAAGGGGGGGATTTCTATGAAGCTGAATCAAACCGAGCTGCAAACCGTGCAGGGAGATATCGCAAAAATCGATTCCGTCGGCACCATTGTGAACGCCGCCAACAATTCTCTGCTGGGCGGCGGAGGCGTGGACGGTGCCATCCACCGGGCCGCGGGGCCGGAGCTGCTGCAGGAATGCCAGACGCTGCACGGCTGCGAGACCGGACTGGCTAAGCTCACCGGCGCGTATCGCCTGCCCTGTAAGTACGTCATCCATACCGTAGGCCCCATCTGGCAGGGTGGGAGCCGAAACGAGCCGGAGCTGCTGGCTGCCTGCTACCGGAATTCCCTGCGCCTTGCCATGGACAACGGGATCCGCTCCGTCGCCTTTCCCTCCATTTCCACCGGCGTCTATTCCTATCCTCTGGACCAAGCGGCGAGGATCGCAGTCCGGACTGTCCGCGAATTTGTGGCTGCCAACCCGGACGCCTTCGACCGTCTGATCTGGGTGCTCTTTGACGCGAGAACGAAGTCCGCCTATGACGCCGCATTGTCAGAGCCTCTGCGGGAATAGGCGATCAATAGAAAACGGGAAAATTTGTTCTGGACCTTCGACCGAAAAAGGAAAACGCTTGATCTCCGAAGAAATCAAGCGTTTTTGGAGCTGTTACCCGGATTTGAACCGGGGACCTCATCCTTACCAAGGATGCGCTCTACCGGCTGAGCTATAACAGCGTTTCGCAGTCAGCTTCGTTATTATAGCAAAAAATCCGAAAAAGTCAAGCACTATTTTCAAAAAAGAAAAGAAAATACGGAAAATACAGAGTATTTTTTTCGATTAACCCTGCTTCTTCAAGCGGGCGCTCTTGGGAAGACCGAATTTGGGAACAAAACGATCCAGGCCTGTAAAGGTAAGGATGAGGATGGAGCCGATCATGATGAAGCTGGTATAATTCTTGCTGATGATATCCACAGGCTTGAATTCCTGCAGGGGATAGACCATAGAGGCGATTCCGGCGAAGAAGACGGGGAAGCAGTGCCAGGGGATCAGCTCCGAGCCGTAGATGCCCATGGCAGAGGTAAAGGTAGCCAGCTTGACGCGCAAGGAGTAGGCGTCCGCTTCGGAGTCGCACTCTGTGTTCTGCTCCACGATGTCCCGGATGATGGGGGACATGGTGGAGACCTGGGCTGCTTCATCCGCCAGGGCGGCATTGCCGAGCAGACAAAGCACAGAGCACCAGCCCATCAAATGATGTACGTTCTTGGACATACGCACGACCAGGCGCTTCAGCGGGGCGAAGGCGTCCATGGCGTTCATGATCCCGCCGAATAGGGAGATCCACATCATCATAACGACCACCCAGCTGCCGGCGGACTCGAAGCCCTTGAAGATGATACCCGTAGCGGAGAACCACTCCGACATGGTGATCGTGCCGGAGATCGTACCCAGGATCAGAGAGGAGAAGATGCCTGCGCCAAGGCAGAGCAGGGTGTGGATATTCAGGAAGCTCAGAACGATCACGACGATCACAGGAACGATCATGTAATAGGGGATGTTCTGCTGGAGCTGATTCAACATCTGCCAGGCGGATTCCCGTTCTTCCTTCAGCTTTGCCATCGTTCCGGCGTCGATTTTGGAGATCGCTTCCGCGACGTCGCCGGTGGTGGTGGGCAGCTTCATTCCGATCAGACCGACCAGATAGAACGCGATCGCCGACAGAAGCAGACAGCCGGCCGACCAGAAGAGCTGATGCTTCACGCGGTCAATGATCCGGATGTTCTGCATTCCGCAGCTGAGGACCGTCACGTCGGAGATCATGCCGATGTTATCGCCGAAGCAGGAGCCGCCTGCAATGGCGCAGACAGTCAACCCGGCGTTGCCGCCTACGATATGGCTCAGCCACAGGAAAATCGGCGCACAGGCCGCAAAGGTCCCCCAAGAGGAACCGGTGGCCACGGAAAGCAGGGAACAGACCAGGAGGCAGACCGGCGCGATGGTTCTGGCAGAGACGCCAAGCTTGAGGGCGAGGTTGATCATCGCGGCGCCGACGCCGGTTTTCATAAAGCATTCGCCGACTGTGGTGGCAAACATCAGAATGAAGAAAACCAGAATGATTTTTTTCGTGGCTTCCATGCCATGCTCAAAGGCATCGCCGAACTTGACCTTCGAGGTCAGCATATAGACGACGATCGCCACAAAGCTTGCGATGGGCGCAGCGATCAAAAGGTCAAATTTCAGAAAAAGCACCAGCGCGGCGAATAGAAACAGAGGAAAAAACTTCAGGATCGCGATCAGCGGATGATCCGGCTGCTTTTTCTCGTTTTTGGGGCTGTTGTTCTGTTCCATGGGTCAGGTATCCCTGCCTTTCTTCGAGGATAGCTGGAATTCAACAAGAAATGTCCAACACTATTATATTAACAGAATAATTTACAAAAGTAAACAATTATTTCGTTTGAATCCGACACATCGCTGGAAAGTTTGAGTATTTGTGAAGAATATTTGTTTCTTCTCTTGCAATCGAGTATGCTCCTGTGATATAATCGCTCCATCCAATTCAAAGGAGGTTGTTCCATGAGAAGAATACTTGCGATTCTTTTGTCCGTATTCATGCTTGTTTCCGTCATCGCGGTTCCGGTCTCGGCGCGGGAAGGGGAGCAGGAGGACAAGCCCTATGTGTTCACCGAAGCCGATAATGCGCTGATCGAGCAGGACGTGTTTGCGTCCATCGAAGCGATCAAGGCAGACGCCGCCCAGACCTGCGGCGGGATCGGAAAAATGACCGAGCAGGATTACGCCGCGCTGGTCCCGCAGGTGATCGAGGCTGTCGAGGCCTCCGAAACTTATGTCCCCGGGACCCTGCAGCAGAATGGCTCCTTCCTGGTGTGGGAGACAACGGTTGGCCTTCCCTGCTGCTATTCTCCCCGCATGGAGGCTGAGCTCCACAATACCGAGAATGAGCCCTCTGCCGAAGAAATCGCACTGGCCCAGGAGAGAGCGGACGCCCTGTTCGAAGAACTCTCCGCAGTGAAGGGCGGCTGGCCCTCTTCCGCGAAGATCGGCTTGATCCAGCCCTACTGGGAGTCCAACTCCAGTTATGCCGACAGCAGCTTCAAACCATATTCTCCCTCCTATAAGGCTGCCTGGCAGGCTTTCTGCACCGCCACGGGCGGCGAGGGAATGCGTTACACCATGAACAATGCAACGGTCGATAACATTGCCTCCGTCATGTCTCAGTGCGGTCTGGTCATGTTCGATTCCCACGGCACGACCGACTACGACGGATACAACGAAGATTATACCTCCCACGCCAACAGCTCCTATCTCTGCCTGATCACCAATGCCGGCGTTACCTCTCAGGATACGCAGGCCAAGCAGGGCGAGTTTGGCACCTATTATGACTGCATTTCCGGCTCCGGCTACGCCTACGTGAACGGCACCTGCATCGCCAACCACATGGGCGAGAATCGCGCGCCGCACAGCTTCCTCTACATGGGCATTTGCCTCGGCATGGCCACCGACAAGATGGAGGCCGGCCTGCGCGATAAGGGCGTCGAGGCCGTCTGGGGCTACTCTCAGTCGGTTTCCTTCGTTGGTGATGAAAAGTACCTGAAGGATCTGATGAACTACATCAAGGACGGTGACACACTTGCTGTTGCCGCATCCAAGGTCAAGGCGCAGTACGGCGACTGGGATCCTGCCTACCCCAATTACTCTTACAGTCAGTGCGTGGCAAATCACATTGCGTTCCCCATTGTTGCTTCCGCTGAGGATCCCTATCCCGGCCATGGCAACGTGGACGTTATTCAGACGGTCAACTCCACCTGGACGCTGTACACCCAATTTATCATCACAGCCCTTACCAACAACCCCGAATGGGGCACGGTTCAGGTGGATTACCAAACCATCACCGCTACCCCTGCATACGGCTACTACGTAGACGATTATGAAGTTGTTTCCGGTACGGCGAACGTGAGCCGCGAGGGCAACGTCTTCACGGTGGAGGCGGAATCCGACTGCACCATCCAGATCAACTTTGCCCCCAGAGATCCCGCTGTGGTCCAGTTCTCTGTGCCCAACGGCGTCAGCTGTGAATCCATCGAAGCCTACGTTGGCGATGAGATCACCCTGCCGGAGCCCCAGGGCGAGCCCGCTGTTGAGAGCCGCAGCTTCCGCTTCCTCGGCTGGGCCACGAGCCCCATGGAGGCGGACAGCCTGGATTGCCCGGAGTATCTGCCTGCCGGCACAAGCTTCAAGCTGCGCTCCACCGAAACCACGTTCTATGCGCTCTATACCTACTTCGTTGCCGTAGAGGGCCTCAACGACGATCAGTTCGTCCGTGTGGATGAAGCCCCCCATACCTGGCCCAACGAGTACGTGATCAGCTATGACGGCGCGTATGCCCTTGGCGCTACCACTGCCTGCTTCGGCAGCAACGTCAACAACAAGCTCGGCACCAAGAAGGCTGTCGTCGATCTGTCGGATGCCGGACTCGTCTATGAGGATAATATCCTCAACGGCGTGACGGACGATGTTACCTATGTGATCGAAGCTTCCGAGAACGGAACCTTTACCATCAAAATGAAGTCTACGAATCAGTATCTGGCCATGGCCGCGGATTCCGATTCTCTGACTGCCTACACCTCCTCCAACAGCGACAAGACCCGCTGGACCATCAGCTACGGCCCCAACGGCCCTGTTCTGACCAACGCAAAATACAGCAACCGCTTCCTGCAGTACGATGATTCCGCGAAGGCGTTTATGTGCTTCAACACTGCCAAGAAGGGCCTGACGCTGTTTGCCAAGGCCAAAGGCGACAACTGGTTCACCACCTCGCCCAAGGAAAAGGTCGAGTGCGAGGAGCACAGCTTCGGCGAGTGGGTGACCGATACGGAGCCCAAATGCACCGAAGCCGGCAGCAAGCACCGCATCTGCACGGTTTGCGGTTATAAGGAGCTTGGTACGATCGATGCCCTCGGCCACGACTACGTCGCCGGCGAGCCCGTTGCGCCCAAGTGCACCGAGCAGGGCTACACGCTCTATACCTGCTCCCGCTGCGAAGACAGCTACAAGGGCGATATTGTTGACGCTCCGGGCCACAGCTGGGACAACGGCGTCGTCACCATGGCTCCCACGCTGACCGAGGAAGGCGTCCGTACCTTCACCTGCACCGTCTGCGGCGAGACGAAGACGGAACCCATCCCTGTGATCACGAATCCCTTTGAGGACGTGCTGGAGAGCGACTACTTCTTCAACCCCGTAATGTGGGCCATCAGCCAGGATCCTCAGATCACCTCCGGCGTGGATGCGACCCATTTCGTCCCCAACAACGAGTGCACCCGCGAGCAGATCGTGACCTTCCTCTGGGCCGCCAACGGCAAGCCGATCCCCGAGGCAACGGAGAGCCAGTTCAGCGACGTGACCGCCAACGATTGGTACTTCAAGGCCGTCATGTGGGCCGTGGAGAACAAGATCACCAGCGGTATGACTGACGGCAGCTTCGGCGTGGGTCAGCCCTGCACCCGCGCTCAGGCCATGACCTTCCTCTGGGCCTCGCAGGATAAGCCCGCGCCCGAGACCGCGGTCAGCCCGTTCACCGACGTGAGCGAGGGCGACTGGTTCTGCAAGGCCGTCCTTTGGGCTGCGGAGAACGGCATCACCAAGGGCATCGGCGACGGTCTCTTCGGTGTGAACAACCCCTGCACCCGCGCGCAGATCATCACCTTCCTGTATAAGGCCTATGTGCCTGCAGAGAAGAATTAACGCGTTTTAAACTTCTGCCTAATTTCATTTACAACAATCCGGGATACGGAAGCATGTTCCGTATCCCGGGTTGTGTGCGGTCATCCGCAAATTATTATTTATCCAAATCTGGAGGTTCTGTCTATGAGAAGATGGATCGCAATCATTCTGACCCTTGTCATGATCGTCTCTGCCCTTGCTGTACCGAGCTTTGCCCGGGAGACGGCGTCGGAGGAGAAGGGCTACGTCTTTACCGAAGCAGACAATGCGCTGCTTGAGGAAGACGTATTCCAGGAGATCAAGACGATCACCCAAAACGCCGCCCAGACCTGCGGCGGCATCGGCAAAATGACCGAAGCGGATTATATTTCCATGATCCCCCAGGTCATCGAGGCTGTGGAGGGCTCCGATACCTACGTTCCCGGAAGCCTGCAGCAGAACGGCAATTTCCTGGTCTGGGAGACCACCGTCGGCATTCCTTGCTGCTACGACCCGCGCATGGAGGCTGAACTCCACAATACGGAGCGCGGCAGCTCCGACGAAGAGCTCGCCCAGGTCAAGGAGAGCATGGAAGTTCTGAAGAAGCACGCCGCGCAGGAGACAAAGGGCGGTATGCCTTACTCCACCAAGATCGGTCTGATCCAGCCCTTCTGGGAGTCCTCCGACGACTATGGCGACAGCGCCTTCAACAACTATTCTCCTGTGTACAAGCTGGCGCTGGAGTACCTGAGCGAAAACACCGGCGGCGATATGATGCGCTACACCATGAACAGCGCGACGGTTGACAACATTGCCAACGTGCTGACCCAGTGCGGTCTCGTTATGTTTGACTCCCATGGCAGCACGGATTATTATGACGGCGATGAGGACCAAAGCTCTCGCGCTAACACCAACTATCTCGTTTTGCTCAACGGCAGCGGCATCACCTCCACAGACACCGCCGCGCAGTACGGCCCTTACGGCACTTACTACCATGCGCTGAAGGGTTCTGACTATTCCATGGTCGACGGAACCTGTATCGCGAACCACATGGGCAGCAACAGAGCGCCCAACAGCTTCCTCTACATGGGCATTTGCCTCGGTATGTCCACGGACGGAATTGAGGCCCCCCTGCGTGCAAAGGGCGTCGATGCCGTTTGGGGCTATTCTCAGTCTGTTACCTTCTACGGTGACATCCGCTATATGGCCTACGTGATGGATAGTCTCATGGCAAGCGATACGCTGGCCCAGGCTGCGGGAGTCGCCAAGGCACAGTGCGGCGATTGGGACATGGCCTTCTCCGATTATACTTATGAACAAGCGGTCGCCAATCATGTTGCGTTCCCCATTGTTGCCTCCTCCGAGGACTACTATCCCGGCCACGGCTATGTGGACGTCATCCAGACCGTCTATTCCACCTGGAAGCTCAATCTTCGTCCTGTCGGCAAGCCCTCCTGGCTCTACGCAGAACAATGCGGTGTGGGTAAAGTCGACGTAAATTGGGAAGCTGTGGATGGCGCGACCAGATATGACGTATATATGATCCAAAGCCCCTACCGCTGGGAGGATATCAAGTATTCCGCTTCGGTGTATACGAATAGCTATCAGTTCGAAAATGTGGCGCCCGGTGAATACCGCGTCTTTGTGGTGGCGCGTCCCAATGACGACTACGCCCAGAGCCCCTGCGCTGTGGTCCAGGTGGAACCGTTTACCGCCCCCCAGAATCCGGCGGTGATCCGTACCGGAGATGATACGATCTGTGTTTCCTGGGATCCGGTCAAATATGCCAGCTGGTATACAGTCTATTTGCTGAAGAGTCCCTATGGTTGGGAAGATGTTGCATATACAACACCCGTTTTTGACGCAAGATGCATGACGACGATCAGCGGAATTGCGGCTGATGTGTATTATCTGTTTGTGGTTGCAGAGAGCACTGCCGGCACCGGCCCCCAAAGCCGCTGGATCTACGTTGATCTTTCGAACCCCTTCGATCCTTATACGACTTCGCCCTTTGTAGACGTTCTAACGACGGACTATTTCTTCAAGCCGGTGATTTGGGCTGTGTATCACGATCCTAAGATCACCGCCGGCGTAGACGAAATGCACTTCGGCCCGAACCATAATTGCACCCGGGAACAGATCGTGACCTTCCTGTGGAAGGTATGCGGCGCCCAGGAACCGGAAATGAGCGAAATGACGTTCAGTGACGTGTCATATGACGCGTGGTACCGCAGGGCGGTTTATTGGGCTGTGGAGAACAATATCACAAAGGGCGTCGGTGACGGACTGTTCGGCGTCGGACAGAATTGCACCCGCGCCCAGGCCGTGACCTTCCTGTGGGCTGCAGCGGGCCGCCCGGAGCCGGAAACCACTGAGAACCCGTTTACGGATGTCCCTGACGACAGCTGGTACTATAAAGCGGTCCTTTGGGCAGCGGAGAACGGTATCACCAAGGGCATCGGCGACGGCCTGTTTGGCGTGAATCATATCTGCACCCGCGCCCAGATCATCACCTTCCTGTACAAGGCCTTTGCGCCGCTTGAGAACAAGCAATAAAAAAGTGAGGCCACCGGTGCGTAACCGGTGGCCTCTTATTATCTGAGAATCGATCAGCTCGTTCAGAACTTTCCGCTGATCCCGCCGTGGGTGGAGCCGGAGGAGCTGGTGTGGGTGGAGGAACCGCCTCCGCCGGAGGCACGCTGGGTATCAATGACCCGGGAGGTCGTATTGGCGTAGAGATAAACGTCCCGGTTTAGATTCAGGTGCATACTGTCCGGACGGCGATAATTGGAGGCGTTGTACTTCATGCGGACGGATTTCAGCTGGGATTTCAGACTGCCGGAGAAAAGGAACGCAAGCAGGAAGCCCACGATCAGCGCGATCACGGTGGTCTTTACCACGCTCGGACGGCCCTTGATCCCGAGGAACTTGTTGAAATCCTTCTGGAAGGCTTCCTGTTCCTTGTCGGAGAGTGTCCCGTTGTAGGAGGAAAGCATGGTGTCGGCCGTCTTTAGGTAGCTTCGGAAGCCATCTGCGTATTTGCCGTCTGAGATGCCGGGCTTGCACTTGCTCCACAGATAGTTCAGCCCGTCGTCGGTAAAGGCCTGGATCGCGTCGCCCTTGGTGGAGATGGCGAAATCCCGATACTCCATGGAGAGCAGAAGCAGAATGCCGCTGCGGTCTGCGCCGTAGCCGTAGCCGTTGTAATCGAAGTAATCGTCCGCGTAGGACTCGGCGGTGGAGCCTCCGATGGCGTTTTCCGTCAGGATCACCACGTCGCAGTGCTGCCGCTGGCTGATTTCCTCGGCAAGGCGGGTCAGCTCGGCCTCCTCGCTGTCTGTGAGAAGATCGGCGTTGTCAACCACGTAGGCGGCGTCCGTGGCGCCGACGGTCAAAACCGCACCGTCGTCTGTCGCAAAGGCGTTTCCTGCCAGGAAGACGATCAGAAGCAGGGAAAGGATCAGAGTCAATAAGCGTTTCATCCTCGCGCCTCCTTTCAGTGCAGCAGGAAGAAGTAGAGGATCAGCCAGCTCACGCCGCCGCAGATGGCGGTGTAGATCATGTGCCATTTCCAATACAGCTTCTTGTCAGTGGGCATATCGCCCACGAACTTGCCGGTCTGGCCGTTCATGGCGAACTGATAGGTCTTGCCCTGGTAATTCGTGGTCAGCAGCCAGACAGGGTACATGGCGTACTTTGCCTTGCCGTTCCGGACGCGGACGGAGGAAGACTCCGTGGTGATGGCGCCGTAGCCGGTTACGGTGGCGGTAAAGGCCTCCTGGGTGCTGTTCTTGATCCGGGTATTGGCGCGCTCAATGCTATGCTTGGCGTCCACGTCGTATTTGTCGGCATAGTAGCCGGAAAGATACGCGGTCTGGAAGGGGACAGCGTCCTTCATTTCGAAGGGCTCGATGGATTCCATCATGGCGTCGTCCATCTTGGTGGAGCCGTCCACGGGAACGTCGTCAAAGCTCAGATTGCCGGAACGCTCCAGACGGAAGTAGGTGGTCTCCGTGAATTCCCGGTCTCCGGTGCGCCAGGTGCGCGCCTTGGAGGCCTTGAAGTTATAGTCGGCGGAAACGTCGGCCCCGAAAAGCCAGAAGGGAACATAGACGCCCTTGATCTCGTCCAGGTGGCTGTCCTCGGAGAAAAGCCTGGGAAGCAGCTTCTTGCCGCTCATGTGCTTCTTCAGGGCGGCCTTCGCGTCCTCCTTGTTCAGCTTGAAGGGAATGATCAGATCCGGCTTCAACGCGCCGGAGAAGGCACTGGTCAGCACCACCGGGTTGCCGCAGAAGGGACAGTGGGTGGCGCCGGTGGTGGCGTCCGCAATGATCTCGCCGCCGCAGGACTTGCAGGTATAGAGGTTCATACCCGCGGTTTCCGCGTCGCTGAACTGCTCCTGGGGGGTATCCCATTCCAGCTGATCCGGCTGCTGCTGGTTCAGCGCCTGATCCATTTCCAGGAGGGCAGCGGGATCAAAGGTGGTCTCACAATAGGGACATTTCATCTTCTGCGTGCCGGAATCAAACTCAATGATACCGCTGCAGCAGGGGCATTTGTATTCCAGAATCTGTTGTGCCATGAAGCCTCCTTCTCCGCGATCGGCGCGGAAACAATAGTAGATTATAACAAACTGAGCAGCACAAACAACCAGTGGGCGGAAACGCCGGCGCAGAGGCCGCCGATGGTGTGGCTGATAATGGCCTTTCCGGTGTGCTCCCGGCAGCCCAGGACCTCCATCATGGAGACGTGGGTGCTCAGATAGCCGCTCCAGCACATACAGATCGCAGTGAACACAGCCATATCGGATACCTGGATCAGATTGCTGCTGGCCAGGCCGGGGATCAGACCCAGCGCTGCGCCCGCAGAGCCCAGGGCAGTCACAGGAACGGCGATGGCTTCCGCGCTGGTCAGACCGAACAGCGGCGTCAGCAGGAAGCTGAACACATTCGCCAGCCAGGGAAGCACGGCGACACCCTCTCCGGCGTTGCCGCGGTAGGGCTCTGTGGGGATCTCGCCCTTGAATTCCCGTTCGCCGTCTTCCACGCGGGTCAACGGGATCTCGATGCTGGTGGATTCATCCGCCTTGTACAGGATCAGCTTGTAGTTGTTCTCGTTGTCTCCGAAGCCGCTGGGGGGCAGCTTCACAAAGATTGTTTCGCCTTCCTCAAAGGTGCGGCCGTTGGCGAAGGAGTAGGAGGGATCCACGTCCTCGGCTGCCTTCTTTTCCCAATAGGCCACGCTGCTGTCCGGCTGGATACGCAGTAAGTAGTTGCCCTTGTCGGGGATCTCGATCATGTCGGTGGAAATGATCCAGCCGTTGGCGGATTCGTGCTGGATCTTGGCAAATTTGTACTGGGAAGCAGGTCTGCCGTTGGTGAGCATCATCACGAAGGAGCAGACGATCAGAACGCCGGGGATCACGGCCAGGCCCATGTCCACACCCTTCTTGCCGCCCTCCATGAGCGCGTCAAGCACGTGCAGGAAGCCCTTGTGGTTGGAGTGCAGTGCGTCGGCCTTTTCTTCCACTTCCTCATCCAGGGCAGGCAGATCCAGGCCGTAGGCCTTCTTCATGAAGTGCAGCATGATGCGGGTGGAGATAATAGCGCCGAAGATCGCGCCCAGGTTGCCGCAGAGGGCGGCCAGGAAAACGTTGCCCTTCATGGTGCTGCCCATGCCGAGGGTAAAGCTGGTGACGATCAGACCCATGCCGAAGGCGGTGCCCAGGTTCGTCAGCGCGGGGATCTGATAGGCCTTGAAGAAGCGGCGGAACTGCTTGTCGTCAGCCAGGGTCAGAATCGCCGGGTTATCCGACAGGTAGGTGGACACGATGCCGAGGGCGGAAGCGCCGGGCATTCCGAACAGGGGGCCCATCAGGGGAGAGAGCACCTTGTTCAGCAGGGCCACCACGCCGAATTCCGTCAGCAGCTCCGAAACAGCGCCGGCGATGACGGCGATGGCCATGATGAAGAAGACGGTGCCGGTCAAGAGGTTGTAGGCAGTATTCATCAGCGTGTTCAGCGCGTTGCCTAAACCCATGGGGATCGCAAAGATGCAGAAAAAGCCGATAAAGCAGGCCAGGCAGATGATCGCTTTGGTGTAAACGCTCATCTGCTTTTTGTGATTCGTTTCCAAATTATTATCTCCCTTCGACATACGCAAAAAATGCCTTATATATTATAATATAAAGTGTCGAAAAGGCAAGAGTTTTTCCGGAAACAAACAATTATTTTTTCGAATATGCTGAAAAAGTCTTGCATATACCGTTCGGCCTATGCTATAATAACGATCCAGACTTGGAGAGAGCGAGGTGATCCCATGGCGGCCCAAGGCGTCAAGGTCATTGCAAAGAACCAAAAGGCACACCATGAATACTTCATCGACGAGACCTTCGAGGCTGGGATCGAGCTTGTGGGCACAGAAGTCAAATCCGTTCGGGCCGGGACGATCTCCTTGAAGGAATCCTGGTGCCAGATCAAGGACGGGGAGATGTTCATCAAGCAGCTGCATATCGCGCCCTATGAGAAGGGGAACATCTTCAACAAGGATCCTCTGCGGCCGCGCCGGCTGCTGCTGCACAAGCGGGAGATCAACCGTCTGTTCGGCAAGGTCAAGCAGGACGGCTATTCCATCATTCCGCTGTCCGTCTACCTCAAGAACGCCAAGGTGAAGGTGGAGATCGCCCTCTGCCGCGGCAAAAAGCTCTACGACAAGCGTGAGACCATAAAGCAGCGCGACCTTGAGCGGGAAGCCTGACTACTATACCCGGTGCTCCCTCACCCATTGCAGCAGTTTTTCATAGCTCATAATACCTGCCGCCACAGCTATCCCCGTCTGGGCAATCTCATCATCAGAGCATGAAATCTTTATGCCGTTCACCTCAAGAAGCGTGAGCATCGCAAACATCCCGATCCTCTTGTTTCCATCAAAGAAAGCATGATTTGAGATCAGGGTGTACCCAAGCCTTGCCCCTTTCTCTTCCTTGGAAGGATACAGCTCCTGCCCATCAAAAGTCTGATAAATCCCCTCGATGGCAGAGCTCAGAAGCCCTTCATCCCGCACTCCAACAGCACCTCCGGTCTCCTCTGCCAGCATCTGATGCAGCAGCTTTATCTTCTCCAATGAAATCTTTATCATTTGGCAAGCTCCCGGAATGCAGCCTTGTGCTCCTTCAATATGCGGGCGGCGATGATATCAATCTTCTCATCATCTGTAAGGTCGAAAAACGGATACTTTGAAATATCGCAGAAAAAATACCTGGGCTTGTTGTTCTTGAAGATGACAACCTGCCCCAGCTCATCCACCTTGTGCATAGCCTTCGAGAAGTTGTGGTTTATCTCCGAAACCGAAAGAATGCGGTCTGTATCAATAGTCATAGCTTTCCTCTAAAAGGAGTATAACACAGTTATAGCTATAAATCAAGCTATTATTTAAGCTAATTACAAACGACCCGGAGTGTGCATATTACGGCGCAGGGTTCCATGGAGCGTGCAAAAAAAGGAAAGCCAGCTGAAGTGCCTGCCCGAGACATTGCGCTCTGCAGCAACAAGAAAGCCATATTCACTCAAAAGAAACAAGTGAATATGGCTTATTCTTGTCTGCAGGGTACGCACCAGTCGAGGGTGGGTACTTAAAGCTGGCTTTATTATTTCTGGATATATTCCAGGGCAATCTTGAGCATTCTCCGTATTGGCTCAGCAGCGCCCCACAGGAGCTGGTCGCCCACGGTGAACAGGGTCAGGTACTCTGGTCCCAGGTTCATCTTGCGGATTCTTCCTACAGGTACTGTCAGCGTGCCGGAAACAGCAGCCGGTGACAGGTACTTGATGGTGTCCTCAATCTCGTTAGGAATAACCTTTACCCACTGGTTTGCAGAACCGATGATGTCGTAGATCTCATCCAGCGGAACATCCTTGGTCAGCTTGACGGTGATACCCTGGCTGTGACACCGCATTGCTCCGATTCTTACGCAGATACCGTCGATAGGGATCATCTTCTTGGTCTGGAGGATCTTGTTGGTCTCGGATACTCCCTTCCACTCCTCCTTGGACTGGCCGTTATCAAGCTTCTTGTCAATCCATGGAATTACGCTTCCTGCCAGAGGAACCTTGAAGTTTGCAACAGGCATCTCAGGAGACCGCATTGCAGCTGTAACTGTCCGGTCCACCTCAAGAATCTGGGATGCAGGATCATAGATCTTGTCCCCTGCAGCGCTTCCAAGGAACTTCATCTGAGCCAGAAGCTCCTTCATATTCTTTGCTCCTGCGCCGCTGGATGCCTGATATGTCATGGTTGTGAGCCATTCCACCAGGTTGTTCTGGAAAAGTCCGCCGATTCCCATGAGCATAAGGCTTACAGTGCAGTTTCCGCCTACGAAAGTCTTGATTCCATCCTTAAGAGCCTTATCAATGACTGGTCTGTTCACAGGGTCCAGGATGATGATGCTGTCGTCTGCCATGCGCAGTGTGGATGCAGCGTCGATCCAGTAGCCCTTCCAGCCTGTGGCCATGAGTTCAGGATAAACCTTCTCCGTATAGCTGCCTCCCTGGCATGTGACAACAATATCCATCTGTTTGAGTTTGTCGATATTGTAAGCGTCCTCGAGAATTCCAGTATCTCCGCCAGCATATTTATCACACTTTCCAGCCTGTGAGGATGAGAAGAACACCTTCTCGAACCCGCCGAAATCATTTTCTTCCACCATTCTCTGCATGAGAACGGAGCCGACCATGCCGCGATAACCGACAAAACCTACTTTGATCATTTTAAACTCCTCAAACAAATGAATTTGTAAAGAATGTTATACTATAATGAGAAAAAAAATAAAAGTCATTTTTCACATTATTTTCAGAACTTCTGAAGAATAATCTTTGTGATCTCGAAATAGATGGAGAGTCCGCATACATCAATGAATGTGGAGAGAAGCGGTCCTGACATGACAGTAGGGTCAAAGCCCATCTTGTGGATCAAAAGCGGCGCAAAGGCACCCAGCACAGTGGAGAACACAACCACAAAGCACAGGGATATAGCTATGGCAATACCCTGGAATATGGTGATCTCAGGCGGGAAGAGGACTCCGCGGAAGAATATGGCGGCACCGGTTATCAGACCCATGAGAAGTCCTATGACCATCTCCTTGAGAAGGATGCGCCACATATCCTCGCTCTCGATCTCTCCTGTGGCAAGACCACGGATCATAAGGGCTGAGGACTGGTTTGACACGTTTCCTCCGGTCTGGGTTATTACAGGCATGAATATGAAGAGGAAGGCAGCACCCAGCACTATGCTCTCATAGTGGGCAAGCACGTTGGTGGTTATGGTGCCCAGGAACAGAAGGACAACCAGCCAGGGAACACGCTTTTTCACCATGCCCCATATGGATGTCTCAAGGTATGGCTCAATCTCACCGGTCATGGCGCCCATCTTGTAAACATCCTCGGTCTGCTCTTCTCTGATGACGTCGATGATATCGTCGTAGGTTACAATACCCAGGAGCACGTTGTTCTCGTCCACTACAGGAACTGCAAGGAAGCCGTAGGTGATGAAGATCTTGGCTGTCTCCTCCTGGTCGGTGTCGTCGTGTACCGAGATGATATCGGTCTCCATTATATTCTTGATTATCTCGTCATCCTCGTGCTCCAGAAGGTCACGGAGGGAGACAAGGCCGATAAGCCGCTTAAGCTGGTCAACCACATAGATGATATAGAGGGTCTCCACATCCTTGGCATGCTGACCCCGGATAAACTTGAGGGCCTGCCCCACTGTGATGTTGGACTTGATGGCAATATAGCGGGGGGTCATGAGGCCTGCCGCATCATCTTCGTCGAACTTGAGGAGGAAGATCATCTCCTTCTTCACGTCATCCGAGAGGTTTTCCCATACCGACTTGCGGACATCTGGGGATGCAGACTGGATTATGTCCACCAGGTCATCAGGCTCCATCTCCTTGAGAAGCTGC
>JAEEGK010015940.1_pt1 | contig 16574 bp, 10 predicted proteins | sample 8958771 | NCBI WGS metagenome assembly JAEEGK01 (sample SAMN16246547, study PRJNA631951) | gut metagenome | biome: gut microbiome; feature: rumen; material: SC-attached | host: Bos | place: Iran: Karaj | collected 2018-10 | reverse complement strand
TAATTATTACTCTTTTATTACTTATATTTATTTAAAAAAAGTAAAAATTGAAGGAATCTTTTCTAATTAAAACTTGTTTTTTTAATTTAATAAAGTTTTTAATATTAATATAACTTAATATAAATATATATATTATAATTATTTATCAATATTTAAATTACTATCATCTTCATCAAATAACATTTCAGGACATTCTTCATTTTTAATATAACCAAAAAAAGAATCTTTATTAATACTACTACAATTACTAATATTTTTATTATCTTTATTAATACTATTTTTATTTATATCTTCCTTTTGATCTTCACAAATTTTTTCATTTGTTATTCCTTTATTTGAAATCAAATTTTCAATAATTGAAGTAAATTCATTTAATTTCATATTATTTTCTTTAGATAAATTATCAATAAAAATTTCAATGATTTCATTAAATGAATTTAAATGTTTTTTAATTTCTTCAAACTTATCATTTATTTCATTATCTTCAATAGTATATAATTCAATTAATTTATCTATTAAAAAATCATTAAATATAATTTTACGATTTTCATATAATGAATGATTAAATAATTCAAAAAGCATTTTTTCATAATATAAATTAACAAATAAAATTTCAAGAGTTTTCCTCATTAATTGATTAGGACTAAATTCAAAAATTTTTTGAAAATGATTATTCATAAAAGTATCCATAAAACAATTAAAAGAATTAAAAGTAGATTTCAAAGAATTAAAATAATTATAATTTATAGAATAATTAGATAAAGTAGTTTTAGGAAGATTGGCAATATCTTTAAAAAAATTATCAAAATTTTTTCTAAAAGTTTTAAAATACTCTTTATCAGAATTCATTATAGAAGATTTTGACATATTAAAAGAACCATTATCATCAAAAGTATAAACTTTACTATCTAAATTATTTAATTCATAAGCAATATTTTCTATCTTTTGAATATAAGAATGAGCAGAATCATTTAACTTTTTATTTATATCAATTAATTTATTATTTTCTTGGATTAAAAGTTCATTTGGTTTAATTGAAAGAAATTCTTTTAACGATAAAATTTCTTCTCTAATATTGTTTAATTCTTTTTTATATTTTTGATTTTCTTCTATTAATTTCTTATTTTCTTCTATTAAATTATTTAACATATTTTCTTTTGAATCTATTTTTTGAATTGGAAAAGTATTTTCATTAATTATTCTTGGAATTGAAGGAGGTGAAAAACTTGGTTGATTTAATTTTCCTTTTGTTGTTATAATATTTAAAGAAGTTTTTTCTTGGATTTTTAAATTTTTTATCATTGATTTATCTAAATATTGAATTATTTTATTAAAATTTGAAGTAGAAAAAAAATGAATAATTGATATTGGATTATTATTTAAAAATTTCATTATTTTTTCATTAATGTAATTATTCTGATGTATTATAAATGTAATATTTTTTTCTTCTTTTGAATTATTATTTAATATTTGAAATATTACATAAGTATCTTTTAAAATTTGTATTTTTGGATTTAATATTTCATTTAAATTCTGTTTATTTACTATAAAATAAGAAATATTTTGTATTTCAATTTTATTATTGAATAATAGTTCATTATTGTCTTTAAATAAATCAATAATTTTTTCATTATTTATTAACATAAATTTACAATTGATATTTTCTTGGTTTGATAAAAAGGTTAAAATAATTTTATGTAATAAACCATTTTCAGAAAAAAAAGAATTTTCTTGATATTTACAAATATTTAAATTAAGTTCAATAATACATTTTTTAAATTTTATAAAATTTGAAATTATTTCATTTTCTTGATTTTCTAAAAAAATTTCATCAAAAATATATTTTTTTCCTTCTTTAATATCAATTAAAGTATTATTATCAATATAAAGTTTCAAATTTGGATTTTTATCTTTAATTTCTAAATAAAATAAATCATCATTTTCATTATTATTATTTTTCTTTACTTTTTCAACAGAACTTATCATTTGCTTTTTAGAACTATAAATATTATTTGTCATATTATTAAAAATTTTTTCAGATTTAAAATTTAATCTATTATTAGGAGAATTTTTTTGACTGGAATTATTTATTTCATTTTTATTATACAATGTATTAATGATAGGACTATTTGATTTAGCATTATATATATGTCTTTTTAACATCAATTTTTTCATTGGCTTTTGATTTCCTTTTTTTGAATTCATTCTTTAAATAAAAATTTAAAAAATTAAAAATTATTTATTTTTTACAATGGAAATGAATACTTTAAAACTTAAGTTTTATTTTAAGGAGGATAAATAATCAAAAAAAATATGATTGACATTATAGAAAGAATAAAATGAATTAATAAACTAATGAAAAAAAATATATTTAATTTCCTTAAATTTTTAAATAATAAAAAAATTAAAAAATTAAAAAATTAATTACCCAACTTTATTGGAACTAGCAACCATAAAATTTCCATTCATCATTTTATCAAGAACAAAAATCATGAAAATATTATCACAAGTAGCATTACATATAACATAATGATTTTTTTCAAAACTAACACAAGATAAAATTTTATCTAAATTCATTTTTCTATCTTTTAAATTTTCAATAACAGCATCTTTAATTTTTTTCATTTCTTCTTGAGTTTGTTCATAATTAGTATCATGTAATTCTTCACTAGATTTAACAATTAAATTCCCATGAGTTTCAATTCCATATTCAAGAATAATTTTAATTAATTGAATTTCATGTCCATTAAATTTAGATAATGTAACATAAAAATATTTATTTCCTTCTTTATAATCTGAAATTACTCCTATTAAACTTAATTCATCTGCTTCATCACATGTTTTTCTTAATTCTTCTAATGCTAAAGTTACTGCTGTTGCTGATTCTGTGTCTATTCCTATTAAACGTAAGTTTTTTGATTCTTGAAGTATCATTTTTTTTATATTATTTAATTGTTTGAAAAACTATTATTTTATATTTTTAATTTTTTATTTTTTTGAAATTTTATTTATTTTTAAATTAAGGGATAATATTTATTATATTTATTAGGAAAAAAAATTAAATGTTTGGATTTGAAATATTTAAAGGTTTTGGTAATTCATCTTCTTTTTCAGGTTCTTCTTCATTTTCAAAATTTTGATTATCAATATTATCATTATTAATATTATTAATATCACTATTTAAATTATTATTTTGTTCATCTAAATTTGGATTATTATTCTCATTATTTTCATTTAAAGGATGACCAATAATCATTTGTTTTTTATCAGAAATAATAAAACTTTTTCCGTCATTATTCCATTTAATAAAACTAGCTTGGAATCCTTTTTGAGAATCACTTACTAATTCAACTAAATAAACATTGAATAAAGAAAATACATAACATTTTTCATTTTCAGTAACAATAATTAAAATATTTTCTTTTGGAGACCATTTAAAATCTTTAACATTTTTAATATGAACAATAACAGAATTTAATTTTAAAGTATTAACTTCCCAAATAAAAACTGCATTTGGAATACTATCATTTCTACTTGCAATTAAAGTAGAATCAAAACTAAATTCAATTTGACTAATTGAACCAATTCCTTTAAAATTAATATTACTTAATTTAAAAGGAAAAGTACCTTCTTTATATTTAGAAAATTTATTCTTGCCTTTAATTTCTTCTTCTTTAAAAACATTAACCAAAGAATCTTCTTGTAAAATATTAATATTATGATTAAATTCATAAATAAAATTCCAAGTAATAGAATTATATAATCTAATAAATCCATCATTAAACCCAACACAAAAATAATGATAATTTAAAGAAAATTTAGCTTCTTGAATACCTAATCCATATTTATAAGGTTGAATATTTTTAATTAAATTACCAGTAGGACTATAAACTAAAAATTTACATTCTAAATCACTATCCCAAACTACAATGGAAGTATTATCTTTTGACCAAGAAATATCATTTAAATCAAAAGTATCAACATTAAATCTGGAAACTAAAGAAAAATCCCCAGTAAAATAAACACCAATAAAATCTTTAGAATTATCTCTTTCAGCTAAAGCCATAAAATAACCATTTGAACTAAATGAAATTCCTTTCTTTTCACTTTTAGGACCATTAATATACACAGTAGATTTATCTATTAAAGACCAAATTGATAATCTAACATTAAAATCATTTGTAATTATTATTTTTCTACTATCTGGAGTCCATCTAGAAAATATTATTCCACTTTGAGATTGATTTATTGAACAAATCCAATTTGGATTTGTAACAGAACGAATTTCACATAAGCCATTTTTAAAAAAGGATATTAATATTAATGTTGAATCAGGTGACCAAGATATTTGAGTTATTTGATTAGGGAATGAAAATTTGTGAGTTATTAATAATGTCGATGTTGAATATATTATTAATGATGTGTTTTTTACTATTGAAAGAAATGTTGAATTTGGAGAAAAATCACATAAACCTGAATATGCTATTGTATTAGAAAAATTCATTTATTTAAATTTTTTTAAAAATTCAAAAAATTATTATTTAAATTATTATTAATGTTTATTTATATATTAATTGAAATTTTTTATTTCATAAAACTAATCATAAAAAATTATATATAAATATTCAAATACAAAAAAAATAAAAATTTAAACAATTAACATTAATAATCAATTTTTCATTTTATCGTAATAAGCTTCAAAACTTAAATTTGATTGGGAAGCTCCTATAAAAAAACAAGAATGACATAAAGCTAAAAACCATCCAATTAATATAATACTCATAATTAATTGAAAAAATCCAGAACAACAATAATCAGCTTTTAATTTAGAATCTGTTATATAAGAAGTTGCAATCATTGTTCCTATTCCAGGAAGAATAAAATTAATGAATAAAATTAAATAAGCTAAACAACATGGAAAATGTTTTCCTTTCTTATAATTATGTTGAGATTTAATTTCTATTTCTACATTATTTTTATTAAGTATTTTTCTTTCGCTTTTAAATTCATCTTTAAAAGAATAATTTATTACATTATTTATTTTTAAAGTTTCTGCATTGTATCCTATTTTATGAGATGTTTTTTTTGGGTTATAAAAATTTATTTGACCAATCATATTATTATTATTTTTTCTATTATAATTATTACTATTATTAAAATTACTATTATTAATATTACTATTATTAATATTACTATTATTATTATTATTATTATTATAATAAGAAGTGTAATTTGATTTTAATTCTAATGAGGTTGAATTATTATTATTATTTTTATTATCATATTGAATTTCTATTTTATATGCACTTACATTCTTTTTTCTTAGATTTTTCTTATGACTTGTTTTTTTTGGTCTTCTATTTTCAATAATTTGTGTTTGATTATTCATATTAATTTATATTTTTTATATTAATTAAATGGAAGAAAATATTATAAGAGGAATGATTATAGATGGAGATAATGATTATTATGATTATTATAATGTTCCTAATATTCTTCAATAGTGAACAAATACTCAAGGTTAAAAAATAATAATAATAGAAGACTTATTATTGAGAAAAAAATGTAAATTTTTTTTTTAAGATTATATTGATAAAACTAATAATTGAGAGAAGTTAAGACAAAAATTAGTAAAAAAAAAGCAGAAGATTCTTTTAATTTCAGTCAAACTTTGAAGAAATTGAATTAAAAAATTTAAAAATTGAATAAATAATAATTTAAAAGTATTTAATATATTATTATAATATTAAATTAAATTTAACTATTGGAATTATCCTTAATTTCTGAAAGATGATTCAAATTTGTATTTTTAATTTTATTTGGAGTAGTACTTAACCTTTGATAATATTTATCTTTCATTTTTTTATATTTACAACAATATATCACAACACCAATAAAAGTAATAAAATATAATAATGGAATTAAAAATAAATATTTTTTCCAATGTTCATCAATATTATCAAAAATACTACATTTTTGATTATAAATATTACTTTCAATATATTCAAAATCAAAATCACTTCCTTTATAAGTAACTTCAGCAATATTCCTATAATAATTATTAAAATTGTCTCCTATTAAATTTTTATAAAAATCAGTATTAATATCTAACAAATTATTAGTATAATCAATTTCATATCCTTTTAATTTTGTTCCTGTAATATTAAAAATTAAACAATCATCATTTGAATCAAAAACTATTTTTCTAATTCCATTTTTACAAGTTCCTCTTTCATATTTTTTTAACTCTTGAACAACACAATTTTTACATATATAAGGTGAAAACCATTCAAAAACATAAGTACAATTATTGTCTAAAATATTAATCAATTTAGGAGATGAAATTTCATATTTATTGCATTTTAAATATAAATAAGATTTATAATTTCTATTAGGATCTGAAATGCATTTATCCCCTTCATTAAATTCAATGAATAAACCTAATTCAGTTAAGCGATTGATTTCTTGATTTATAATATCTATTTTTTTAATGGATGTACCTAAGTTTTTTTTTTTTTTTATATTTGTAAAAGTTAAATTTTTAAAAAGTTCATTGGAAATTTCGAAAGAATTAATATTAAATAAACCAAAAATTTGTCCATTTTTTATATTAGATTTATCTTCATCAAAAACAAAATCATTGATATTAATTGTTTTTGGTTCAAAAAGTGAAATAAAAAACAAATCTCTTTGATTTTCATTTTTTATATTTTTATCATCATATTTACTTATAGGACCTATAAATGAATTATCATAACATAATAAACCACTTTGATCATTACATAATCTATTAATATAATCTTTAATTGGATATAGATTAAATCTTAATTTATTTTGATTTTGAAAAATTACTTCATTTAATAAACAATTATTTCCATCATAATAAGTATAAGAAGGACATTCAACACATTTATATTCATCATTTATTATTTTAGCTAATCCATTTTTACATTTTATACATTCATTTTGAGATAAATTTGGTATTTCATTTTCTAAACATTTTTCACATTTTGAACATTTATTTTTTGATATTGTTCCAAAAGGACATTTTATTAATATTTTTTCTTCTGATAAATCACTTCCATATATTATTATTTCCTTTATTGTTAAACTATTTTCAAATTTTAATTCTTTTGTATTACTTTCATATATCATTATTAATGAATTTTCTCCTGGTTTTAAAGAATATATTTTTTCAATATCTAATTTCTTTACTCCAGTTAATATTTCTTTTTCTGAATTTATATTTATTATAAATGATTCTGCTTTATCTAAATTTAAATCGAATTTTAATTTTAAATATCCTAAATTTTTAATATTAAAATTTTTTACAAGAATTTTCTCATTTTCATCATTTATATAATTCCCAGTAAATATTGAATTATCATTTGATTTAAAACCAATATTTTTATCAAAGAATTCATTTATTAAATGTTCATAAAAATCATATTTAAAAATATTTGAAAAAAACATTCCATCTTTACACTTTTCCTCATTACTCTTATCTTTATTTATATTACAAGGTACTTCTTTTAAAATATTTTTTTTATAATCACTACAATAAATAGGTTTAATAGGAACTAAAATTATATTTTTCTTATTATTAAAACATGTTCCAATCACATCTATTTCATAATCAAATTCATTACATTCCTTTTTTTTATAACATTGATTTAAAAATAAATGTGGAATAGAAAATTCATTATCTTTACATTTAATACAACTTTTACTTTTATCATCAAAATAAAAATTCATATTACAAGAATAACATATTTCACTTCCTTCATCTGAAATTGAATTTTCACAGGAATTACATTCTTTTTCAGGATTATCAAAACCAATAATTTCAAATTGTTCAATATAAAATTTAAAATTATTATTATTATTATATTTAATATACCAATAAAAAAAAACTAATTCATGTTCTCCAGGAGAAAAATCCTGATAAATAAAATCCCAATCAGTATTTTTATCCAAATCACTTTTAATTACTTTATAATCTAAAAAAATTTTTAAATTACCATTAATAAATCCATAACTTTCACTGGTATCTTTTCTATATTTTAAAATAATTCTTCCATAATTTTGAGAACTAAAATAAAAAAAGGCTTGAATAAAATATTTAATTTGTTTACCAGTTAATTCTCCACTTACTAACATAGATTTATCAGAACTTAAAGTTAAACCAGTACAATCTTTATTAAATTTATATCCACTAAAATCAATAGCATAGCAATTAAAAGTAAATTTTTTTAAATCTGATTCTTTCCAATTTGAAATTACTTTATAATTCCCTCCTAAACTATATGTATTTTTAGGACATTTTTTACATATAACTTCATTATTTATTGGATCATATTCCATTTTTTCTCCTCCTTTACATTCTAAATCACAATCAATTTCATATGAAGGTAATTTGGAATATAATGAAAGAAGATTACTTGTATTTAATGTTAATTCATTTTGAACTTCACAATCTGAATTTCTATATATTGTTATTGTTCTTTTATTTGTTTTTTTATCACATTTTGAAAAATATTGTTTATAATCTGATATTGTACATTCTGCATTTAATGTTAATTTGATTAAGATTAAAGAAAACATAATTATAATATTTTTTTTTAGTATTCTAACCATTTTTAATAGTTTTCAAAATTTTTTAAAGTTTTTTTAATTTTTTTTTAAATAAAATAATAATTAATAATTATAAATCTTTTTTATTAAATTTTTTTAAAAAATTTGAATAAATAAAATTCTTTTTATTAAATGAAGATAAATCTAATTTTGGAATATGTTTATAACTGTTAACTTGCCTCATTTCTATTTTATCACAAAAAGTTATAGATTCTAAATCACTTAAATTTATATTATCATCAGTATTATTTATTGTATTATTATTAGTTTTTGTTTTTGAATTAATTATTGATGTTTTGTTGTTGTTCATAAAATTAGAATTATCTTTTAAATTTTTCTTTGAATGAATTACTGAATACGTTTTTTTCAAATTTGAAATTTGAAGTGAAACTCCCATTGAATCATTTAATTTATTACTTTTTTTTAATGAATTATTTTTTTTTTTTTGGGATTTTTTTAAATGTGATTGTAAATCTTTTTTAAATTGAGAATTTAAAAGAATTAATTTTTGATTAAATTTATAAAAAGCATTGAAAATTGTTTTAAATCCATTTTTTACTTTATCCAATAAATTCTTTTCTTCTTTATTATTTATTAAATTAATATAATCTTCTAAAGCTGAAAAATAAGCAGAAAATTTAGCATTAAAATTAATATGTTCATTATAAGGTAATTTATTTATTGATAATATTAAAGAAGATAAATTATCATTTATTTTTTTAATTCGTAAATTTTTTTGAGAAGATGATTTAACCATATAACTTGCTTTTTCATTATATTTTTTAATAGAATTATTATTATCATTAACAATAAATTTCCTATTTTTATGTGTTAAATTCAATTTATTTCTTTTGTTTGAAACTATTGAATAATTTAAATTATTTTTTAAAACTCCATTATCAGAATAATCAATTGAAGAAGTTCTTATTTTTTTAAAATTATTTGGAGAATTTATTTTAGAAGAAGGAGATTTACTTTTATTAAGAATTGTTTCTTTTAATTTTGCAGCATTAATATATTTTGGACTGTATAAAAGTTGAGAATGTATTATTTTTTTATTTTGTTTATTAATTTGATTTGAACTAGTATTTAAATTTATTGTTTGATTATTTTTCTTTTTATTATTATGATTAATTAATAAATCTAATTCCATAGAATATGAATCGTTAATTCTTGAATTATTCATAGATTGAGATATTAAATTTTTTTTTTTTACATTCATTCGAGACATATTATTAATATTAATTTAAAAATTTTTAAACTTTAAATTAAGTATTATTATTTAAATTTAAAAAACAATTAATAATCATATAATCCTTAAATAAGATTTTATTTAAATTATTAATTGGATATGAAATATTAATTGAGCATAAACTTTAATCATACAAAAATAAATATTGATTCTTTTAAATAAATGTTAAAAGAAATTCAATTGAATTTTACTTAAAGAAGTTTATATTTTTAAAAAAATAATTAATATCATTAATAGAGTAATTAATCCTATTAATTTCAATCTAATAATCCCAAAAAAAGATATAAATTTATTATTTAATCTTATTTATTAGAATATTAATTTATTATAATATAACTCTTGTAAAGTCATCATGTATTACAATTGGAAGTTCCAAGAAAAAAATATAAAAATAATTATTTAAATAAAATTTATTTTATTTTTTATTTAGTCAATTCTTATTACATAAGAATTTTCTTTTGTTAATAATCTTATCCATTTTTTGGGATTATATTTTTTATCATTTGTTAAAATATTTAATTGTTTAATGTTAACTTTACTCAAATTAAAATTAGGAATATCAAAAGTTAAAGTAATAGGACCAAGTTCTTTACAAGCTTTCCTAATATTATTATCTGAAAGAGAAATAAAAAAAATACCTTCTATATCAGAAGCACCATTAATTTTCCCTATATTCCAAAAACACATTTTCTCACTTTCAATATAATCAGTTTTAGAAATTATTTTTTTTTTTTCAATTTGACAAAAAACATTATTTGTATTTTTAGGAACATTAAATTTTAAAGTAATATTCCCAGCATAATATTTACTAATAAAATTAGTTTGAATTTTAATTTTTAAAATTATTTTATAATCTTCTTCATCAACATTAGCATAAATTTTAAAAGGAGGAGAAAATTCATTAGTAACTCTATAATTCATTAAAGTAAATTCTCCATCTGGAGGAACAATATATAATTTTTTAGTACTTTCAAAATTTTTATATTGAACTTTAGGATGAAAGTTACAATCAGTAATAAAACCAAAATTAGAATAATTAATATCTTGATTTGAATTACCTATTTTAATTTCATCATTTAAAATAATTTCTAAAGAAGGATTATTCTTTAAATAACTTTTCATTTGAATATATCCATCAATTCCATAATTAATAAGTGAACCACTTGAATTATATAATACAGTAATTTTTTCAATAATATCAACAAAAATTTCATTTGTTTTTTTCTCAATAACTTGACTTATTGGTTTTTTAATATATTCACTTGATTTAGTTCCTCTGTTAATAATATTATTTATTGGAGATATTATACTTGTATTCATCATTATATAAGGTTTATTATAAACAAAAGATTTTATTTCTTCTGTTGAAGATAATTGAGGATATCCAAAATCAATCATTTCATCTATAATTTCGTATATTAAAAGATAATTTTTTCTTAAAGATTCTTCTGAAAAAATTCCACATTCATCTTTAATTACTTTTAGTAATGTATTTAAAATTGAAAAATAATATAATGGACTTTCATTATCTAATGTTGCTATTACAATATAAACCTCATTTTTTTTTAAATAAATAAAATTTACTCCTTCTTCATTAAATATAGGAGGAGTTATCTCTTCTGATTTATAGATATTTACTTTCCGGAAAAAAGTATCGTTTATTTTTTTACTTAAATCTTTTCGAAAATCTCTGAATATTATTATATCTCCTCTATTTGATAAAAAAAATAATTGACTAATTGCCATTTTTATAAGACATTTTTGAATTTTATTATTTAATTTTAAAAATAATAATTTTTTAAAAAAAAAATCGCAAAAAAATAAAGGTTAAATAAGGAAAAATGATTTAATGTTTTTCATTTAAAAAAATTATAAATATTTTATCACTAATTCAATTTTCTTTTCTAAATCTTTCATCGAAAAATAAATAATATTATTTGTTAATAATTAAACTTAATTTAATTTTTTATTTTTTGGATTTACTAATTTTATAATTAAAGAATATAATAGAAATATTGTGGATTATTAATTAATGACTTTTTATTTATTTATTTTTTTTATTTTCATTGTTTTTTAATGGAAGAATTGAAGTTAATTAGGTTTTTGATTTATTTTATTTTTTCTATTTTGTTTTTTTTATGAAAATAATAAGGGTATAAATTTTATTATATAATAAAAAAAATTAACAATTGGAGAAAGATTTTATTTTTTATTTAATAAAAAAGATTTTTAAAATTATATTAATTGAACTTTTACTTTCTTTTCTATTTTTGAATTCTAAATAAAGTTTTTAAATTTAAAATTAAAAAATTAATTATGCTTCTTTTTTGTTTCTGTAAAAAATAAATATTATATTATTATAAATTACAAAATAATTATAATAAAATCTCAGAAAAATCGCCAAAATTAAAATAATGCATTTTTCAAAATTAAAACAAGAAATGAAAAAATAAAAAATATAAGAAAGATATTATAATTGAATAGAAATTTTTACACTTAATATATTAAATTATATAAAATTTAATATTAGCTTGAGTCATATATAAATGTTTCATCTAAAGAATATCATACAAAAAATTTCTGGACAAATTATATATATTTTTTTTCTAATGATAGATTCATAAAAAATATCCTAATCTAAACAACATATATTAATTTATTTCCTAAATTCTTAATCTTAATTTCTTAATTGTTTTATTAATTTTCTTAATCTCTTTTCATCAGTTGCATTGATTTTCTTAGTATTTGCTTTTATATCTTCAAAGGAAATAGTTCGAAAATTATGAGTGAAATTTTCTTTTTTTCTTAAATTATTTATTTTAATAATTGTAAAATTATTTTGTTCTTGTTCATATAAATTATTTTCAAGAATATTTTCACAATTAAGGTTAAGAAAAGGAGCTTGTTTTTTTAATTTTAAACAAGCATTTAAAGATTTTTCTTTTTTTTCTGATATTTTATTGAATGAGGTATTTGATAATACTAAAATAATCAAACTTACAGGAATTAATATTGTAAACCTCATTTTATTTTATACTTTATATTTTTGTTTTCTTATATATTATTATTGATAATTTATAATTTATTTATTTTAGTTTTTTTGATTCTTTTTCATTTTCTTTATTTTTAATATAAGTTTTTGCTTTATTTATGTTATTTTTTACTTTTTAAAATGGTTTTTTTGTTGCTTTCTTTTGATTTTATTTCTTGAATTTTTAAATATATTAGATGACGTATGATATTCATTGAAATTTTTATTAAATTATTTTTTAAGAAAATTAATGAAAAATGAGGAAAAAGAAAATCTTGAAAATCTTTTGATAAAGGAATTTCTATAAGTGATATTTCTTTTATTTAATGAAATTTTCATCAATTGAAAGAGATTAGAAGATTCTTTTCATATATATTTTATATATTATAACCTAATAAGGGACAATTACTTTTTTATCTACATAAATATAAGTTTATAAATTAAGAGCTCAAATTATTATCAAAATTATAATAGTAATAATTTTATTAGATTATAGAGTACTGATTTAAAAATTATATTCCTGCAATGAAGAGCTTTCATTTATAGAAAAAGTATTAATTTTATTCCAATTAAAAAAAAAGAGTTTCTTTAAATAATATTAATAATAATAATCCTACTTATAAAACAAATAATACTCATCTTTCAAGTATAACTGGAATGGACATACTATAATAAAAATAATAATATAAATATAAAAAAATTTATTGATAAAAAAAGCATTAATGAAATATATCCTATTATAATTCATATAAAGGATATAACAATTATCAAAATAAAAATTATAATTTAAAGCAATATTGGGGGAATTAAACAAAAATATGGATATTTTGCTATCTATTATGGTTATATACCATAAAAAAAAGTAATTATCCTGGAACTCAAGTGATATTTATTATTAATATAATAAATAAAAAAATTATTTAATCCTAAATAATTATAAAGATTATTTATTTGAATAGAATCAATTAAATTTTAAATCTTTTATTTTTTTTTAAAAGTCTTTATTTCATTTGATTAATTAATTTACTTATAATTATTTAATAATCAACTTTAATATTTATTACTCAATTATAAATCACATCACAAAATTTTGATTTTATATTTTTACTCAAATATTTATACAATTTTTTTTTATTTTTTTATTTTTTGAAAAAAAAATACAGTAATTATAATTAAAAATAATTTAATTAATAAGACAAACTTTCACTTTCAGAATCTGAACTTAATAAAGATTCATGAACTCTATTTTTTCCAATTTTCGATTCTTCATTTAAAGAAGCATTTGTTGATGGTTGATTTCTTTTTCCATTATTTTCATTATATTTATTTTTATTTAATTTACAATTTTGAACATATTTTTCAAGTTCTCTTAATTTTTTAGTAGGTAATTTTTCTATATCAAATTCAAAATATTGACTATTATTAGTTTTAATTTCATAACAATTATCAGATAAAATTTGAATAATACCTTTTAATTCTTCTTTATTTAATTTTCTAATTTCATTTCCCAATTCATTTTTCTCTTCATTAGTCATATTTTTTTCAAAATCGAAATTATTTTGATTTATTAAAGTATTATCATTTTTATTTATATTTTGAACATTATAATTTTCTTTTTTTGAAAAATTAATTGATTTATTGTTATTTTCATTATTATTTTCATCAATAAAATTTATTTTATCTACTTGCTCATATATATTATCAGCAATATAAGATATTTGAAAAGTTTTATTATACATTTCGGGATTTGAACTATAAAGATTAAAATAATAATTCCAAACTTTTCTTAAATCTTCTTGTAATTCTGGATATTTTTTATATTTCTTATTTTTAATCATTATTTCTATTAATGATAAAGAAGGCAAAATAGAAGATGTGTTAAAAAAAAATTTTGATAAAGGATTTTTTTTTATTTCCTCAATAAAGAAAGCACATTTTTTTATTATTGAATCTTTATTTTGATTATTATTAATGTTGTTGTTTTTGGTTCTTTTTCTTTTTTCTGAATTATTCTTATTTGATATTATATTAAATTTATTATTAGAATAGTTTATTGTTTTCAATTTTCTTTTTTGTCTTTTTTCTATTTCTTGTTGTTTTTTTATTTGATTTGCATAATCAAATGATTTTAAATAATTTTCTTCAGTTTCTAATTTTATTCCAAATTGAATTAATTTATTAATAATAATACATTCTAAAGGAGTTAACATAAATTCACCTTTTTTCTCATTTTCTTTTTTTTCATCATTCATTTTTTTATTTAAAAAAAATAATCACTTTTATTAACTTAAATATGAATAGTTAAATAATAAATTCACTTAAATATTAAAAAAGATATAAATTCATAATAAATAAAAAAATATAATTAATTACAATTAAAAAATAAACTAAACTTCAATAAAATAGAAACTTAATATTTATTATAAAAATAATATAAAGAGATATTTTTATAAAATATTAATTAATTTAAAATAAAACAAATATCTTTTGTCTTAAAAAACCAAAGAAACAAAATATATTCCAAGGTATTTATAAAAAAAATAAAGTAGTAAAAAGAAACAAAGATATTTGAATTTTATTAGAAAAAAGTAAATAAAATTTTAATTTATTATAAAATATAAATTAATTTAATTAATGAGTTCTGAGGATAAAATAAAAAAACATCCTACTAAAAAATCTTCTTCTAAAATTTTTGAAAATGATTATATTAATAAAGAAAATATTAAAATTGAAATAGATAATGAATTAATTCATCATAAAAAAAATAATGAACAATTAAATAAAAATAAAAAAAAGAAGGTTAAATTTAATAAAAAAATAGATGTTACAAATGTGGAAAGTTGGAAAAAATTTAACGCAGAAAATACTTCAGAACCTAACACTAATAATAAAGATACAACAAAATGTACTTGTATAATTTTCTGAGTTTTATATTTTAATAAATTATAGAATGTCTTATATTCAGTTTATTTTCAAATTAATGTACTTATTTTTATATTCTAAAATTAAAATGTAATATTTTTTTACATATAATTTATATAATATAACCCTTTGAAAAGTATTATAAATTAATATTAAAATTCAAATATATAAGAAATAAAAAAAATTAATCTAAAATTGATGTATTTTGTTATTATTATATAATTGGTAAACAAATCTTAAATCTTTGAGTTAGATATTTAATTATATATCTTTTACAGCACTTGGTAAAAGATATATATCTATTAGGAATAATAAAATTTAAACTACTTATTTTATGTAATAACTTTATTATGTGATTTAACTAAAATTCAAATTATTAATTTAATTCTTAAATTCTTCATGAAATGAAAAGATTCATTCATAATTTTTATACCTTGAAATTCAATAATGATAATTATTATATATCGATTTATAATCTGTTTTTTCATTTGATAAAATTAAAACTTATAACGTATAATTATATAAAATATTAAAAAAATTAAATTTGAAGAAAAATGATGAAGACTTAATGTATTTTTAATTTAAAATGTATTTATATAGAATGTATTTATTAAATATTAAATATTTAGAAAAATAAATATAAAATTACAAGATTATAAAGATTCTTATTTATATAAAAATGAAAAAGAAGAAGTTAACCCAATTCCCAATCCCCAATTTCAAGAACTTTATTAT
>JAEEGK010015937.1_pt1 | contig 16577 bp, 6 predicted proteins | sample 8958771 | NCBI WGS metagenome assembly JAEEGK01 (sample SAMN16246547, study PRJNA631951) | gut metagenome | biome: gut microbiome; feature: rumen; material: SC-attached | host: Bos | place: Iran: Karaj | collected 2018-10 | reverse complement strand
TATTATTATTATGATTATTATTATTATTATTATTATTATTATTATTATTATCTTCATTAATTAATTCATTATCGAATCTTTTTACTGTGATTTGAATTCCTTTTTCTTTTATTCTATTAATATTTTTATTTATTTTTTTATTTTTATTATCTAAAGAATTTTTTTCTTCATATATTATTAAAGGCGGTGGAACAGGAATATTATTATTATTATTATTATCATTATTATTATCATTATAATTAGGACTAAAAAAATATTTTATTTGTTCATTACTAATTTCCCCTTCTTTAATTCTTTTATCTTTTAAAATAAACATATACCCATTATTTTTAATAAAAAAAGGATACCCATCTAAATTACAATGTTCATATTCAATAATATCTTTAAACTGGATTTTCAAAATATTATCCAAAAACATATTATAACCATTTGAAATTTTAACATATTCAATATTATCACCTTTTTCAAAATTTGGATACAATTTTAATAATAAATTAATTAAATTTTCGACTTTTTCTTTATAATAAATTAATATTTCTAAAGGTTCAGAAATTTCCCATTTATTAACATTTAAATATCGAATTGAAAGTTCAATAATATCATCGTCTTTTATAATATTATTTTTTAATAAAGAATCATTAAATAAATTTTTATTAATTTTTTGAATTGCGATTTTCATTCCATTGTAAATATTTAAATTTTTTATTACGAAATTGTCTAATAAAAATTGAGTTGGTCTTCCTTGTGAAAAATTTCTTAGAAAAAAATCTTCATTTTCAAAATTTTTAATTTCATTTGAAATTTTTTTTTTTACAGTTGAAATTTTATCTTCTTTTGAAACAATCACATTTGAATTTAAATCTTTTATTAAATACGGATATAAATTAAATTTTTCGTAATTAAATTCACATAAAAATAAATTAATTTTTATTTCATTTTCTTTTAATGGAATTCCTTCTTCAAAATAAATAAAAAATTCATTATTATTATTATTTTTTAAATAAAAAGACAATTCTTCATTTAAATCATTCAATTCTTTTCCATTTTTATTATTTTCTTTCATAATAAATTTATTACAATCGATATTTAAATTTTGACAAATTTTTAATTTAATTTCTTTTAAAGTTGAATTTTTAGAAAAAAAAATTGAATTTGAATTTTCTTTTGTTTTGAATTTCACTTTAATTTTTGGTTGTTTATTTGAAAAATATTTGTGCCATTTGCTCAATTCAATTGAATTTATATTAAATTCTACAAATAATTCTGAATTATCAATTAAAGCGTTTAAAAAAATTTTTTCTTCTTTGTTGAATAATTTTTCGTTTGGAATTTGAAAAAATTTTGTTTCGATTCCGAAAATTGATTTTTTTAATATAAAAATTTTATTTTCATTAATGTTTTTTTCATTGAAATTTTTGTTAAAAATATTAAAAATTTCTTTTGTTAATTCAAACATTGATTTTCGATTTGAAATTGTTAATAATTTTTTTTTGTTTTTGTATTCAAAATCGAAATTTTCGTATTCGAAATTGAATAAAAATAATTCAATTAAAGTTGAATCGAAAATTGGAAATTTTTTATTTATTTCTTTTTGAATAAAATAATGTTTGTATTGTGAAATTAAACAATTTTCAATTGAATTTTCTTCATTTTTTATTTCAACATAATTTAAAGGTTTTTTAATGTAAGAATTAAATTCTCTTAATTTAAATTTTTCATTATTTAAATTGAATTTTTCTTTTATTATTTTTTTTAATTCATTGAAACTTTTTGTTTTATCAATTTTTATTTTAAAAAAAACATTTTTTTCATCAAACAAAGAAATTTCAATAGAATTTAATTTAATTTTTTCTTCTTCTTCGATTTTTTTAATTTTTTCATTTTCTTCTTTAATCATATTCAAAAATTCATCATCTAAAATGAAATTTTCAGCAGAAAAAATTTTATTTTTTTCTATTTTCTTATACATTAAACAATAAGCAGTAACACTATTATAATTATTATTATTTTCTCCAAAAGTTTCAATAATTTTTTTCGTTTCAATTTCATAAACATTAGAATCATTAAAATTGTACCATTTTTCATCTTCAAATGATTTTATGTATGCGTAATAATGTCCTCCATTTGCGTTTCCGCTTTGAATTACTATTGAAAATAATTCATAAACATTTTCACCTTCTTTTAAATAATTTTCGATGTTGTTTAAACAATCGTTGATGCAAAAATTATCATTTTCACTTTCGTTTTTGTTATAAATAATATTTTCATATGATTTTAAATATTTATTGAAATTTAATATTAAAGGAAAAGGAATTTTATCGTTTATTTTTTTTCTACTTTCTGTATTATAATCGTAATAAAATCTTCCTAATTGAATGAATAAAATTTTTGGTAATTTTTGGAATTTTAAATATTTTTCCGCATTAACTTTTTTGTTACATTTTTCACAAAAATATTGATTATTATTTTCTAATTTTTCCGGTTTAATGTAATTTAAAATGGCCATTTCTAATGATTTATTATGAACATTTTCAAACGGATTTAAAATCGGCAAACTTAAATCTAAAAAACTTTCATTATTAATAGATAAATTTTCACATTCTAAACATTTTATAATTGAATTTACATTTCCTTTATATAATTTTTCTATGAAATTATTTTCCATTGAAATTTCAATCGCTTCAAATAAAACTCGACAAAGTTCTTCAATGTCTTGTTGAATATAAATTTCATTATTGTTCCATTGAAAAGATTTTGTTAAATCGGTTGTTTTTTCTGTTTTTCGAATTGGATTTTGTAAACGATAAAAAAGTTTTTTTATTTGAAATGGGATGCAATCTTTTTCTGGACCATGAAATAATTTGTTGTATTTCCAAGAAAAAATGTTTTGACGAAATTCAGGTGTCATGAATAATGATTGAATTAATGAATTTAAATAACAGGTTGAACCTTGGTTTTGAAGACCTAAATATTTGGATGATTTTGGGTGAGTTTCGGATGATGTTAGAGGTAATGGAGGAGGGAGTGGAATGGACATAAATTATTTAAAAATAAAATAATTAATATAATTCTTAAAAATAAAAGAGAATATAAAATTATTAATCTGATTAATATTATTTTTAATTATTTTTTTAATGAAAATACGAAAAATTATTGTTTTAATATTAAAATAAAATAATATTTTTTTACCAAAAAAATAATTTATAACACATAATTTATAAAAACAAAACCAAAAAAAATTTACATTAAATATAAAACTTCTTTTTAATTATAAAAAGAAAAAAAATATTTATAAAATTATTCGTTAATCGTAGTTCTTTATTTTAAATCTTAAAATAAAGATTTATAATTAACAAACATTCAAAAAAAATAATTAAAAAATAATAAAAAAAAAAAATGAACAAAATCCCGCCTACATTTTACGAAACATCAAACATAAACTCAATAAAAATCGACATTTTAAACGAAATAATTCTTCAACGTTACAACATTTTATCAAAAATTTTCGAAATATTCGAAAAAAACAAGAATGTAAAAGAAAATTTCTCTCAAATTTTCAGTCAAATTCAAATCGATGCCCAAAAATTCTCTTGGAACGACCCAAATAAATTAGAATTAGACATTGCATCGCATTTCATTTTAAGTCTTTATTTTTGTCGACATGATTCAGATAATTTTTGGTTTTGTCAACAAGAATCGCGATTATTTCAACTGAAAGTGAATTATTTTAAATACGACATGTTTGAAACATTAAAAACATTAGGAATTCCATTGAAAGAAGTTGACAACAACATTAAAAACAATTTAAACGACAAAATTTATTTCAATTCAATCAACAACATCAACGAAAAAATTTTTTTCGTCCCTTTTGAACACGCTTTAACTTTAGTTCCAACAAAAAAATATTTCTTATTCAAAGGCGACATTTACATTCCGCAAAGCGAAATTCAAAATTTATTATTCATCGTTTTTCAGCAGAAATTACAAAACAAACTAACAAAAATTCAAAAACATTTTGATGATATTATTCAAGACAATCGCATTTCGAACATTTTAAAACATTTCGAATCCGAACGTGAAAAAAACTCAATTGAAGAAGAAACAATTCCAAACGACCAAAAATTACATCGAATGGAAGACGTAGAAAAATACTACAAAAAATCATTCCCACTTTGTATGATAATGATTCAAAATCACATCAACGAAAACAGTCATTTAATGCATTTCGGTCGTTTGCAATACACATTATTTTTAAAAGGCGCTGGTTTGCCTGTGGAAGAAACATTGAAATTTTTTAAGAAGAAATTCGAGAAAAAAACTCCGAGTGATAAATTCGAAAAACAATATGCGTATAATATTAGACATTCTTATGGTTTAGAAGGAAAACGAAGCGATTATGCGCCTTATTCTTGTACGAAAATTTTTAATATGAATAGCCCAAATTCACAAGAATGTCATGGATGTCCGTTTAAAAATTACAGTGTTGAAAAATTGAAACCGATTTTGTTTGGGTTGGGATTGAATGAGGAAAATGTTTTGACTATTTTGAATAAGAAAAAAAATAATGAATTTCCGCTTTGTTGTATTAAGTATTTCGAAGCGGTTTTTCCTGGGGAAGAATATGAAAAAGTTGGATTTCATCCCAATAAATATTTCAATTCCGCGATGAAAATTTTGAGTAAAAGAAATTCGAATAAAATTCAATATGAAAATAATAAAGAAGTTGAAATGAAACAAAATTAAAATTATTTATTAAAAATAAATAGAAAAGAAACAAAATTAAAATTAGAAACAAAATTAAAATTAAATAATTAAAATTAAATTTATAATTTATATTAAATAAAAATTTTAAATGGCTTTTGTTTATAGAGAAAAACGTGATTTAAAAGTTCGTCCAGCAACAGCTTTAGGCCCAGGAGAATATCTTCCATTATCAGAGTCGAAAATAATAAAATCAAACGTCGCTCCTTTCGAATCAAACACGAAAAAATTCCCGCAATCAAACAGATTAAACACACCCGGTCCAGGTTCTTATTACAAAGACAAAGATTTAATAAAAACCGAAAGAATTCAAAACGAAGCTGAATTTAAATATTTAAATCAAGAAGAAATTATTCAACAGAAAAAGAACAAAATCAACACTCAAAACACAAAATATAATCTTCGAAACAATGTCGAAAAATTAGGTTTTGATATTAAAGAAAAACGATTCAAAGAAAAAATCAATGACATTCCCGGACCAGGAAAATATTTTAATGAAAATAACATTCGAGCAAAAAGTGCAAAACCAAATTTCATAACAAAAATAGAAAAAACACTAGAAAAAACATTAGTTCCAAGCATTCCAAACATAAATGACAATGGATTTGACATTAACGAAAACAACGAACTAGTAAAAATCGAAGATGCAAATGATTTTAAAAAATTTTCAGGTGATAATAAAGAATCCGTCGGTCCTGGAACATATCAAATCGACGATCCTGAACATTGGCACAGAACAGGAACTGCGTGGTCGAAAATGAAATCCGCTCGAATGTCAACTTCAACAATTTCAACTCGGCCGCAAACAGGAAATAATAACATTAAATTTGATATTAGAATTTTAAGTGCGAATCCAAAAAAAAAACAAAAATCAATGAAAAAAATTAATAACAATCAAAATCTTCAAATTCAACGTTCTAAAAGACAAGAAAACATTAAAAATAATAATTTTCTTATTAATAATCAAAATTCAAACCCAATTTTAAACGCGTCTTATTTAAAAGACTTCAACGACTTTCAAAACAAAAATTTCCCTGGCCCTGGCTATTACATCGACATTGAAAAAAACAGCGATTTTTACACAAAAAGTCTTCCATACCCAGAAAACAAACAATTTTTTTTAAGCAACATGGAACGATTTCCCTACAATTCAAACACAAACATCAATTTAGGTCCAACAACATATTTTCGCAACAACGAATATTACAACAGCGCTTTCAACACCGGAAACATAAAAAAAAACAAAAACTTAAACAAAATCAAAAACGCGCCTTTCAATTCCCGTCAAAAACGATTCGCTTTGTTCCGAAACGATAAAATTAATTTATTAAGTCCAGGACCAGGCGCATATGATCCGAAATTAAATATAGAAAAAAACAACTTTAATAATAATGTTACTGCTTTTAATTTGAGACAAAAACGTTTCGGACCAAACAATTCCAACCTCAAATGGCTAATGAACACACCCGGTCCGGGAAGCTATATAAATCCATACACAGCGACAGGAACGGACAACACAGTGTTTATAAATGGTTTATATTTAGATCAAAGAAAAGGGAAGGAAATTTTAAGGCCAAAATCACAAAATGTGCGAGTGATGAAAAAAAATGTTTCAAATGGGCCTGATTTTGGAACATATGATGCTGATAAAATTTATACAATCGCTTATAATAATAAAAAGAAAGCCAAAAATCAGAAAGAAAATAATGAAAAGTTGAATATTGCGTTTGATTCGCATAATTCGAAAATGAATTTGCCGGATTATGATTTTAGTAATAAAACGAGGTTTAATAATAAAGAAATTCGTAGTAACATTGGACCAGGTTTTTATTATAAAGAAAAAAATGTTGAAGTTAAACAAATTTATCCGCCTTTTCATGACAGTGCGATGAAGTATCAAGAAAATCAAACGTTGGAAATTGGGCCTGGTTATTATGATCCTTCTTCTTATTTTGATTGGAATAAAAAATCTTATAATATTACGTTTATATAATATTATTTATATTATTTATAAAAATTTTATATGTTGAAAATATTTTTTTGTTCTTGTGATTTTAAACGTTTTTTGTTTTTTGTTTCGTTGATGAATGAATTTTCGTGTTTTTTTATGTAAAATGAATAATTTCGGAATTTGTTTATTATTTTTTCATTGTCGGTTAAAATTTTTTTTATTGGTGTTGAATCTTTTCTAATTTTTTCGATGTTTTTATTAATAATCGAAATAATTTTAATATTATTATTATGATTTTTATCAAATTCCGAATTTTTATTAGTTTTCAAACTAAAATTATTATGATTATTAACAAAAAAATTATTTTTTTTATTATTATTATTATTATTTACTTGATAAATATGAACATTTTTAATCTTCGTTGTAAAAAAATTATTATTATTATTATTAAATTTATTTTTTTCATTATTATTATTATTTTCTTCATCCAAATTTAATTCATTAATGCTTGAAATTTCATCTAACGAACGTTCTTTATTTAATTTCGATGAAGTTGTTTGAATATTTTCATTTTCATCTTCTTTAACCGCAGTTAAATTAGATTTTATATTTTTCGTACTATTTCTATTAATTTTTAAATAATGAGAATCATTATTTGAACTATTCATTGAAGAATTTTCATCATATGAAATTAATAAATTATTATAATTATTTTCTTCAGAATTATTATTATTATTATTATTATTATTATTTTGAATTTGTTTACTAACAAAAACGCTTTTTTTTTCTTTTGGAATTAATAATTTTAAACTTTTTTCAATAATAATTTCATCAGTTTTAATTTCATCTAAATCCTCATTTTTATAATATTTATACATGAAATTTGGTTTAATTTCAACATTAAAACTTTCTTTTTCATTAAAATTAATTTCCTTCGAATCATAAAATTCAACATCATTTTCATAAGGCAAAAAAAAATCATAAGGCAACTTTTTTATTTTAAAATACAAAATAAAATTCCACAAATACGAACGAAAATTAAAATTCAATTCATCAACATTAAGTTTATTATCTTTAATTAAAATTTTATCCAATTGATAATACAAAGTGTAAGGCGAATATAAAGTAATATTATCAACTGAAAAAAAATCAACATCGCTAATAATTTTATTAGAAATTTCATTTCCAAATTTTACTTTTATTATTGGTAAAAATGTTTTATTACAATTTGAACATTTCGCCCAAAATAAATCTTTTTTAGCATCATTTAAATTATTAATAATTTCTTTTAAATTTAAATTTTTATCACAAAAATTGCAATTAAAAACTTTTTTATCAATAGTGAAAATTATTAAATTTGAATTTAAAATTGTTGAATCGTATTTATTTTTTAATGTTCGTTTATTAAAACAATTTTTTGAATTTTTATCGAAATTTTTAATATTAAAATGTTTATTTTTATAATTTTTATTAATATTTTTTTTATTTTTAATCATAATTTTTTTAATCGCATCGTAAATAAATGTGCTTGGATTAATTTTATTTTCAATGATTTTTTCATATAATTTTACAATTAATTCTTCTTTGACTTTATTTTTTAATAGCGATTCAAATAAATTATTAATAACTTCAATTTCATAATTTTCAATTTTATCAATGACTTTTAACATTTCATTAAAACGAAAAATTTTTTCATCTTCTTTTAAATACCAAAAAGTAAACGCCCAAATTTTCAGCCAAAGCAAATAAATATAATTTTCCATTTCGTTTGAATTCACTTTGATTGTGTTTAAATTACTGTTTGAAATTAAATCTTCGATTATTATGTTTAAATCATCTGAAAGAGAAGGAAAAAAAAAAATTTTTTTTAAATCTGAATTTAAAATAAATTCGCTTTGCAAACGAGGAAAAATTATGTAATTAAATTGAATGTTTTTTTTTGTTGAATTTTCGTTGATATACAAACCATCTTTAATTAAATCTTTTTTTTTTTCGGAGAAAAAATTAATTTGTTCGGGTGTTAATAATAAAGGTTTGTTTACTGAATAAATTTTTTTTGTTGTGTTTTCGTATGATAAAAAATTAGTTGGAATTTTTTTATTTTTTTTTGAATTTATTTTTTTTATTATTTTTTCTTCGAAAAATAAAACTTCGATTTGTTCGTTTTTTTCTTTTGGTGTCATTCGTTTTAAAATGTAATCACAAAAACTTTGAGTTTCAAAGAATTTTTGATAGAAATTTTTATATTCGTTTTTTGCGTCGTTTAAAAATTCTTTTATGTCAAAAGAACTTTCAACGAAATTTTTATAATCTTTGTGGGAATAAATTGAATTTTTTAAATATTTCGGATATTTTTTAAACGTATCAACTAAAAAATCTAAAAAATATTCACGAATTTGTAATTGAAAAATATTATTATTATCATTAATATTATTATTTATATAAGTATTTAATTTTTCAGCTAAAATATTTTTATATTTTTCAGGCAAATCAGGAATTTCTTTTTTATCCCCAAAAATTTTAACAAATCGTTGATCAATATCAACAATTAAAGTTATTTGATTTAATTCAATTCCATTTTTTTCAAAAAATTTTTCATCATATTTTTCATTCACTCCCATAATAACAGCAGTAATATTTTCCATATAATTATAAATTTCTTTCGGTAAAATACTCACAATATTAAAAGGAAATTTAAACGGATAAATCAAACTCAAAGAAGTTAAAATAATAGGCGTTAATAATTTAATATCGTTTGAAAAAAAAATTACACTATTATTTAAAAGAATGTTTCGAAAAATTTCTAAAATTTCGTTTGTTTTAAAAATGTTGAATAATTTCTTAAATTCACAGTTTAAAATTGGAAATTCGTTTATTGAATTGTTTTTTAATAATAATTTCTGATTGAATAAATTATATTCAACATCGTAAAAATTCTGCGGCGGAACTGGAACTTCTAATGTTAAATTTTCTATTATTTTTTCAAGCGGAATTGATTGTTTAAAAACTTTTGAATAATTGTAAATGTTATTTAAAATTTTTGAGTGTTCAAAAATGAAAGGAAATAAAGAAATTATACATATGCATTTTGGAATGTAATATTTGTGATTGTTGTTGATGTTGCTCAAAGATGAAAATGAAGATAAACATGTTGATAATGAAAGATTGTCGTTTTTGTAATGAATTTTTATTGAATTTTTACTGTTTATTCGAGGAGTGTTTACTTTATTTTCATTATTATTTTCATTATTATTATTATTATTTTCATTATTATTATTATTATTATTATTATTATTTTCATTATTATTTTCATTATTATTATTATTATTTTCATTATTATTTTCATTATTATTTTCATTATTATTATTATTAATTATTACTTTCCAAAGTCGATTTAATTTTTTTTTTCTATTATTATACAATTTACATAATTTTTTTGATAAATAAGGATTAAAAACATTTAAAATTCTATTATTAAAATTATAATTAAATTCACATAAAATATTATTATTATTATTATTAGTTATGTTTTGTATAAGTTCTTCTAAAGATAAATTAATATCCGAATTATTATTATTATTCTTAGAAATTAAATAAAAATTTTCCGGAATTTTTTTAATTTCTTTTTCTTCAAAAAAATAACTTTCATTTTTTAATGAAAAATCAAATAATTCTTCATTATTATTATTTTTTATAATTTTTGATTTAAAAATTAAAGAAATTGACATTAATTAAATAAAAATTAAATTAAATATTTTAATAATATAATAATAATAAAAATTAATATGAATCAAAAAAAAAATTCATTAGAAAATGATTTTGAAATTTTAGATGAAGCAATTAAAACAAAAAATGAAACAACTTTAATTGAAATTTTTTTTCGTAATAATTATAATTATTTACAAAATATTAAAAATTATTATAATAATAATAATATTAATAATGATTTAATTTATTCAATTAAAGAAATTTTATCACCTGAATTAAAACAAATTTCTTTATTATTATTTAATTCTTTAATTGAAAATATTTGTATTGAATTAAATTCGTGTTTTAATTCAATCGGAAATGACATTGAAAATTTAATTGAAATTATTATTACAATTCCTAATTATTTAATTAATAATGTTTGTGAATGTTATTATAAAAAATTTAATGAAAAATTAACTGAAAATTTTAATGAAGAAAATTTTGTTGAAAAAATTTTTATTGAAATTTTTAATTCAAAACGAAATGAAAAAATTTATCCAAATAATAATGAATTAAATAATATTATTATTGATTTATATGAAAATTTTAATGAAAATAAAATTATAAATATTTTTTGTAATAAAAGTTACATTGAAATTTTAATGATTTGTTATTTATTTGAAAAAAAATATAATAAAAAAATAGAAGAATTTGTAAATGAAAAAATAGAAAATAATGATTATTTTGAACTTTTTGTATTAAATTTAATTGATTACATTACAAATCCTTCAAATTATTTTGCGAAAAAAATTCATAAAATGAAAAATAGAAATATTTTTAGAATATTAATTATGAGATATGAAATTAATATGGATGATATAAAAGAAGAATATAAAAAATTATATAAAATTGAATTAGAAGATGAAATTCAAAATAAATTTAATGGAAATTTAGGAAAAGCTTTAATTTATTTAATTAATAGATAATAATATTTTTTAAATATTTTATTAAATTATAATATTTTTTTATTTGTTAAATTTAATTAATTTATTTATATTAATTTATATTATTTATCTATGAATTAAAATTTCATTCTTTTTAATCTTCGTAAATATTATCTGCTATAATAGAAGTTAAAACATTAATAATTTCTTTTTTATTATTTTTTCCATTAAGTCTTTCATCATCTTTTAATTTTTTTATTTTTTCAATTACTTGTTCTTCTGTTACTCCTGTTAATTTTATATTTAATTCTTCATCTATTTTATTATAAATTTCATTTATATCATCTTTTGATATTTCATTATTATTTATAAAAATTTTTTCTTCTTTATTATCAATTTCTTCAAATGATTCATTGGTTTGATTATTATTTTTATTGTTATCTTTATTATAAATATTATTATGATTATTATTACTATTATAATTATTATTATTATTATTATAATTATTATTATCATAATTAAAATTATTATTATTATTATTACTATTAAAATTATAATTATTACTATTTAAATTATTATTACTATTAAAATCATTATTAAAATTATTATTATAATTGTAAAAATTATTTCTATTATTTTGACTATTAAAAGCATTATTAGGATAATTATTATTATTATTATTATTAAAGTTATTATTATTAATTATTGGATTATTTTGTTCATTTCTTTGATTATTATTATTAAAATCAGAAATTTTAAAAGTTAAATTACATGGTTTATCTATTGGAATATTCTTTTCATTATAAGTTAAATATATATCAAATGAATATTGTTCATAAGTTATTAATTCAATATTTTCTGTAAATTTTAAAAATAATTTAAATGTTTCAAATTTATTTTGTAAAATAGTTTTTTTTATTTCTTTATTAAGTAATATAAAATTACTAACATCATTTCCTTCTAAATTAAATTTTAAACCAGAAGAAGGAAAATTAATTTTTCCTATGTTTGCAATTGTAATTTCAAATTTAATTCCATTTATTAAATCATTTTTTGAAATTATATTATTTTGAATATTTAATGATGATCTATATTTAATGTCTTCAATTTTTATTTCATTTTTAGAATTTTGTTTTGGATTAAATTCACTCATATTCATACTTAAACTATTTGATAAATTTTCTTTTTCTGTTTTTAAATCTTTATATTTTTTTTCCATTTGTTGATATTTATTAATTAATATTTTTGATTTTTCTTTTTCATCTTCTTTTTCTTTTGATATTTGTGTAATAATATCTCTCATTTTTTTTTTTATTTTTTCTGCTTCTTGAAATTTACTTTTTAAATTTTCATATTCATTTGATTTTTCTTTTAATTTTTTATTTTCTTCTTCTAATTTTTTATTTTCTTCTTCTAATTCTTTAATTTTATTCATTAATCTTTTATCTTTTTTATTGTTATTATCATTTATTACAGTTGATTTTTTTAATTGTGCTTCTAATTCTTCAATTTTTTTTTCATATTCAGAAATTTTTTTTTGTTCATTTTCATTATTATTATTTAAATTATTTTTTTTTTCATTTTCAAATTTTTTTTCAATTTTTTCAAATTTTTTATTAATATCTTCTGTGAATTTATGAAAAATATTCATAAAAAATTTTTGATCACTTGTAAGTCTGACTGATTTAATTTCATTATTAGAATTTATTTCATCAAATAAATTTGTATTATTTTTTTCAGGATATAAACTTTGATTTACTTTGATTTCATCTAAATTTATATTAAGTTTATCTTCATTTTCATTTAATTCAACATTTGATAATTTCATATTATTATTTTTATTTATTTTTTTATCTTTATTTTTATTTTCATCATCATTTTTTTTATTTGGTATTAAAACTTTTATTTTATTCCATTCATCTTTTGCATCATCATAATCATCGTCATTATCAATTTCTGTTCCATCGTCCCATTGAATTTTCATATTTTTAAATTCATCATCATTTAAATTCAATTTATTTTTAATCGCATTTTTTAATTCATTTAAATCTTCAGGTATTTTATTTAAATTAATTTTCTTTTGATAATATTCAATTTCCATTAAAAAAAAAATAAATAATAATAATAACAATAATAATAATTTAAAATAGATATTAATAAACTATTTTATTAAATAAAATATTTAAATAAAAAATAAAAATAAAATAATAATTTTTAATTATTCAATAATTTCATCTTTTTTAATTTCATTATTATTCATTTCATTAAATTTTTCATAATCTTCCACAGTTTGTAAATTTTCCGGAGCTTTAGCAAGCGAAAAATGATAATCAAAATTACAAGAATAACTAAATTTCTGAAAAGCATCAATGCAACTCAAGCCAAAAAATCCAACTTCTCTTGGTTCAACAGTAATACTAACTTCTCTACTTTTATCATCATCTCTAAATTGTCCATCAACACACAATCTCAAAGGCAAATGTTTAATCGTTTTTAAATCTTGACTAAGAATTTGTAAATATAAATTATCAGTTTTATTAAATTTCGCTGTAACTTTCACTCTAAATTCCGAAGTTCTATTTTTATATAAAAAAAACACCCCCGTATTATGTTCAGTAATACATTCAAATATTTCAACTGGTTTATTATTATAACGCAACCTGAATTTTTTCGATTTGAATTTTTGTTCAGAAAGTAACAAATTAGGTAAATAATCAAAACAAATGTCGCTTATCATTTCTAAGTCACTTTCAATGTCACTTTTTTGCAGAAAAACAACACATGTTGAATGAGGGGCGACATTAAATTGAATAATAGCTGGATTTTTTTCATTTAAAGGATGGTCAGGATCAGCGTCTATTATTTCAGCTGTGCTATCTAAAGAAGAGTCTTTTAAACTATCCATTGCTAATCGAGTTGAATCATCTTCATATTCAATTTCTTCGTTTCCTTTATCTTCTTTTTTTTCTATGTTAAATTTACCGTTTTTTAATACTGGAATTATGTTACAATTCATTAAATTTGTTATTTTAATTCGTTCTCGTAAAAACGCTTCGGAATTATTTTCGTAAAAAATATACCCGAATCCATTATTATTTTCATTATCGAATTTTATTATACGAAAAGTTGAATTTTCGCCTTCGTTTGTGAAATTGTATCTATTTTCTTTATTGTCTTGAGCCAATTGTTGTACGATTTTATATATGAAATCGTATATAGCGTTTCTTTCATTGTCATTAGCGAGTTCGATTTTTAAATTAAAAAAACTTGAATAAACACCGACATTAATTGAAAGTTTATTAAATTTATTCGATACAAATCCTGAAGTCATATCAAATTTCTCTTCTATTTTGGGAAAAGTTATTGCTATGTAATAACTTCCTGGTTGCATATTATCACATTGAATGAAAAATCGGTCTTGTCGACCTGAATCGCTTCCGATGTATTCAAATTCATCTTTGTCTTGTCTGAAAACATTGATTTGCACAAATGGATTTTGAAATTTATCTAAATTTTTTTTATTTTTGTATATTTTCGATGTTTTTAAATTAACCATAAAATAACCTTTCGATTCTTTCGGAACAAAAACTTTCGCTATTTGAAAAGCTTGATCATTTTGCACTGGAAATTTTTGAGATACATATTCATATTCATCATAATAATGACATATATGAGTTGTAGTATAAAATTGTAAATAATCATCTAAACTCATCCAAAAAATACCATCCTCTTTTTCAACTAAACCAACCTTTTTTTTAAACTCATCCGTCCATTTATAAGAACCATCGCTCCAATCACCTAACCATTCATTAGTTCCCCAAATATTTTTTATTTTTAGTAATTTAATCTCCCCGAAATTTTGTTTCAAAACAATCGTATCTAAAACTGAATAAGCATGATTAGTAATTAAACCCATTTTTGCAAGTTCATCTAAATTCGTGTTTAATGTATTAGTTATATCACACATGACTAAAAAACCTTTTGATAAAGAATTTGTTATTTTATCAAATAAAGTTTTATCTTCGTAATCGTGATTTATTGTTTCTACCGGCGCGGGTGTTAAAAAACGAAATGCATCTGAGCAATTTCCATTAATAATATCTTCATAAGAGCCGTTTGCTTTAGCATATGCTTTTTCTATAATCAATGGCCAAATATTATTAGAATTTGGATTGATTCCAGCGAAAGCTAATTTATTTTCGCTTTCGATTATTGGGAAAAAATCATCCATTACAATACAAACTGGTTTACCATTTATAAATACATTTGCTTGATAAATGTTACTATCGTTTATTTTGTTTTTTTGTATTATTTTTTTTATTCTTTCTGGTTTTTCACTTAATGATTGTAATGCACTTAAAAAATAACAATCGCCTAAATCGCCTTGAATAATGTCTTTATCAATTGGTTCTTTCATAATGTTTAATTCTTTTGGGTTGAAAAGTTCTGATAATCTTTTCCATGAATATTTTCCGATTTTTGAACGTAATGCGAGTTGAGATAGAAATTTTGCTTTGTTTGTTTGTTGTAAAAATGAGGGAATTTCGGGCAAAGATTCTGAAGCGATTTCTTGATTTCGAGTGTATAAAATTTTTTGGGAGGGTTGAAATAATTCATCTGCGAATTTTCCTGATTTGATTAGTTTATCGTAATCTTGAGAATTGAATGATTTTACTATTCCTGAAGTTGATGAATGTTCTTTTGTGCCTCGAGTTTTCATTTTTTTTTCTTTTTTGAATATAAATTTAATTTATTATTTGTATTTAAATATTAGTTTAAATTTTTTTTTTTTTTTTTTTTATATGTGTAATTTATTATTTTAGATTTAAATTTTTTATTTATTTAAATTTAAATTTTTTTTTTTAATTATTTTATATTAATTAAAATATTTATATAAATATTTAAAATTATTTTAAATTGGATTTAAATTGTTTTTGTTTTCGTTGTTTTTTTTTGTTTCGAAATGTTTATTTTTTTCTATTTGTTGTGAAAAATTTATTATTAAATTTTTTGAATTTTCTGTTAATAATGTTTCTTTGTTTCTTTCTGATAAAATGCTTTTTGAAAATTTGTCTAATTTTTCATTATTATTTTTTTCTAATTTTTTACTTGTTTTATTAATTTTAGGTAAAATTTTTATAATTTTATTATTATTATCATTATTTTCATTAATATTTTTTTCACTAATATTTTTATTATTATTATTTTCAATATTATTTTCAATATTTTTA
>JAEEGK010015933.1_pt1 | contig 16582 bp, 11 predicted proteins | sample 8958771 | NCBI WGS metagenome assembly JAEEGK01 (sample SAMN16246547, study PRJNA631951) | gut metagenome | biome: gut microbiome; feature: rumen; material: SC-attached | host: Bos | place: Iran: Karaj | collected 2018-10 | reverse complement strand
ACTAATACTTATTAATTACATTAAGATAATCTGCTATTATAATTGATGCTTTTACTTTTTCATTATTATATATTTTAAATAATTCATCTCCTTTTTCTAATGAATTTGTATTTAAAAATTCTTCTTCATTTTTATAAATATTATCATTACCATGAATATATCCAATCAACCTTGATAAATTAGAATAAGAAGTTTCTGAAAATTTTTTCATTAAACTTTCTGCAGTATCACCATATAATCTATAATTCTCTGAATAACATATTTGAGAAGGAATTGTTCTTGAAGATGTATCACTTAATAAAATTTCTGATTGAAATTTTCCATCTTTTTTTAAAAATCTAGAATAAACTGTATTCATTGCTCCTATATTTATTCCTAAACTTATTGAATCATCAATAGATATTTTTTCCATATTTTTTATTAGAAAATAATATATTTTATCTTTATATATGATATATTTTATTTTGTTTTTAAAAAATAAAATTGAAACTAAATGAAAAAAAGCAATAAAAATTTATGTTCATACTTAATTATTAAATTTATTATTTATTTAATTATTTATAAAATAAATTCAATTTTTCAAAAAATATTTTTCATTAGAGAGTAAAAAAATAATGTTTAATACTTTCCGGCATTTGAGATTAATAATTATTATTTTAATGAAAAAAATATAAAATATAATAATTGTACTTTTAGTGTTCCAGATTATTATACTGCTCATCAAAAACAATTATTAAAAAATATTACAGAATCAATTGGAATGAAAAATGTAAACATAATAAATGAATCATTAGCAATTACAATGTATTATGGATATTCAAAATATAGAGATATGTTTATTACTGAAAAAATAAAAGAAAATAAATCAATCGAAAAAAATATTATATTTATTGATATAGGTCATTCTAAAACTTCTTTTATATTTTCAACTTTTAATTATGCAGAATTTAAAATAAAAACATTATAATTATATGAGCAATAAAAGCAAATCAATTATTTTAAATATTCATTACATAACAATATATAAAAGTTACATAAATTATATTATGTTTTTAAAATATGAAGTCAATTTTATATTTAATCTATTTAATTCTGAGCCTTATTTTATTTGTTAAAAAAGTAAAAACTTTTATTAATTGAAATATGTTCAAATTTCTATAATTCAAATTTTTTGTTTTTATCCGAATTGATGCTGAAATCAATAATATTTTTATAAATGTATTTAATTTTTTAATTTTATTTTTTTATTTCAATAATTTATTAAATATAAAATATAATTTAAGTAAAAGTGAAAAATATAAAATAAAAAATCTAAAATTATTAAAATTAATATTTATTATTTTTATAGAGAAATTTAGATGCTTTGGCTACACATGATTATGAGGTCTTTCAACTAATAAAGTAAAAATGATTGTAATTATAATCTATACATGAATAAAAAATTTGTATATACCCTTCATTATCAAGAACTTACAATTTTAAACTTATTAAACCAAAAGATGCACAAAAATATATTTTATTTAAATCATATTAATAACTTAAAATATTATTTTTTTCAATAATAATATGTAATAAATAATAATAAAATAATAAAAAATTATTGAACAATAATTAAATTTCCACATCTATATCATTTAATTCAATATTTTTATTAGAAATAAATTTTTCATTTTCATCCTTTTTATCAAAAAGATAAGAATCATTATGTTTATTCCATTTTTCGTTTTGAAGTTTTCTAATATATACAAAAAATTGAGACATTCTTCCTCTAAGAAGAATATATTCTAAATGACAAAAAGTTAAATATAATTTTCTCGTATCTTTAAAAGGAAAAACTTCTTCTGCATCTTTTTCGATACTTTTATCATAAATAAAATTATATCTTTTTGGTTGAATAAATCTTCTTAAATTACTTATCCATCTATCAGTATCAGATTTATTATTTGCTTTTAATTTAATTTCTGTGATTTCGGGATCTCCTGGATTTTGATAATATATTGAAAATTTAAATACATCATTTTTATCTATTTGTCTCTTATTTATTGCAACTACTGAATTTCTATCAATTTCTAAAAATAATTTAGTTTTCTCTTTATCTGTATAAAATAATAAAGATTTTTTTGTTAGTGAAAAATAAAGATCTATTAATTTTGTACAACAACAAAAATATGATGTAGTATATCTAAAACGACCATCTAATTCTATTTCTGATTTATCGTTATTTTTTAATGCATTATTTAACTTTTTCCTATTTGATGATATTATATTTTGTTTCCTGTTTGAAGATTGTTCATTTGGAATGTTTTTCATTTTTTTAAAATTGAAAAATTATAATTAATTTAGATGAAAATAAATAAAGCAAAATAAAAATGTCTCTTTGTCAGAAATGTAAATTGAAAATAAAATTATTATTTTTTTGTTCTTTATGCAGAAACCAATTTTGTAGTTGTAATTGTTTAATAAATCACATAAACTCTAAACATTCATCTAAATTAATATCAGGAAAGAATTATATAATTCAAAATCCAATAGATAATTTAAAGAAATCATCATATAATAATTATGGATATATCATAAATTTAAAACCATATATTTTAACGAAAGAAGAATTTAACTTATTTGAAATTTTAAAATCTAATAATAATGATTATCAAATTGGTTCAGGAGCATTTAGTAAAGTTTATTTAGGAAAACATAAACCAACAAATGAATTATACGCTATAAAAAAGATATCATTAAATGAATTAAATTCTAAAACTGATTCAATTGAAATAATAAATAGAGAAATAGAACTTCATTCAAAATTATATCATAAAAATATAACTCATTTAGTTGCAACATACCAAAATGAAGAAAATATATATATAATATTAGAATATTTAAATAAAGGTGATTTATATAAATTAATAAAAAAAAAGAAGAATAATGATGAGGAAACATGTTTCAAATACTTTATTCAAATTTTATCAGCAGTATTATTTTTACATGAAAATAATTTAATTCACAGAGACATTAAACCAGAAAATATATTAATAAATGATAAAGAAGAAACTAAATTATGTGATTTTGGATGTTGTGTAGAAAGTAGAATAGGAAATAGGACAACATTTTGTGGGACTTATGAATATATGGCTCCTGAAATTATAAAAGAAACTTCATATAATAATTCTGTTGATGTTTGGTCTTTAGGTATTTTATTATATGAATTATCTCATGGTTATACTCCTTTTAATATGAATTATAATGGAAGAAAAAACCAAGAAAATATTTTTAAAGATATTATTAGAGGTAGCATTGATTTCAAAAAAGGTATGAATTTTATCAGTGATGAATATAATGAATTAATGGTTAGAATGATTGTTTATAATCCTAATAAGAGAATTAAATTAAGAGATGTTTTTAAAAGTAAGTTAATAACTAAATTTGAGAATAAAATTTATCTTGAAAGAAGAAAAAGTATTTCTAGAAAAAGTACTATAGATAAAAGTGATCAAGAAAATAAAAATAAAAAAAATTTAAGTGAAAGACAAGAGAAGAAACATTCTAAACAATGGAGTAATGATATTAATGATGTTAATAATATAAAAGAATCTAGACATAATACAGTAAATTCAAGTATCAGAAAAACTAAAACTAAAATAGATAGAGAAGATTCTTTATATACAAAATTAAAAAAAAATAAAAAAATTGATTTGGGAATTAAAAACGTTTCAATTAAAAATTCAGACTTAAATCAAATAGAAAAATTAAATAAACAATATTCAAAGTATAAATCTTATTTAACTCATAAAATAAATGTTCAAAATATAAATTTATATGATAATAACGAATCAATTGAGCCAACATTTAATAAATCAAATATTAAAAAAAATGATAAAATTCTTTCAAACAACAAATCAAATTCAAGTGCAAATATAATTCAAATAAATATATCAAACCCTAATAATTATAGTCACAAATATTTAATACAAAAAGGACTTGGAAAATTTTATGAAAAATATTTAACCAATAATAAGGAAGTTAAAATCTTTGATAATGAATTAAATTCACAAAATAATGAGGAAGATAGAAAAACAAAAATGAGAAATATAAATGGAGCAAATATTTCATCTAAATTAATAGATGTAATAGATATTTTTAATACAGTTGAAAAATTAAAAAGAACAAATCAAAATTTAGAATATTTTCAAAAATTATTCCAAAGAAATAATAATACATAAAAAAATTTAAATATTACTATAAATTTTTTAAATAAAAAAAAACACATTTTATTTTTTTTAAAAGACAAAAAAAAGGTGGAAATATGAAAAAAATATTATATATAAGTTGAAAATTCAAAAATTTTTCTAAAACAAAATTAAATGTGTTGAATAAAATAGAAAAAAAAATTTGTTACAATTTTAGGGCTATATTATATGAATAATTGCAAGGATATTTTATTATTTATAAATTAATAGTTATTCATATTTATTTTTTTCCTTTTCTGGCAAATTATTTATATTTGGAAAGTATAATAATAAATATAGTGATAAAATCAAACATGGAATTTGAGGTAAGAAGAGAAAGTTTGATTATGGAATAATATAAAAAAGTTCAAAGACAATATAAAGATGACATGGAAAATCTATTTTAAATTAAATAATATCAGGTGCTTTGGGGGCGTAAAAATATTTAATTATTATTTTGAAAAATAGGATTTACTCTAAAATGTATCACTTTTTTTAAAAATTATCATTTCATCAATATATTTTCAAATTGAAAAGAAAATTAAATCAATAATTTACAAAATATATTTCAGTTGAAGTAACTGTTTTAAACAATGATATAGAAAAATTATTCAAAAAAAGCCTTTAAATAAAACAAAAATTCTAATAAAAAATTAAAATATAATAAAAATAGCTAAAAAAATTTAACAAAAAAAAAAATAAAATATAAAAAAAAATCTTCATTCATATCTTTTTCTTCTTTTGAGCTAATTCTTTTTTCTTTTTTTCGGCAGCTTCTCTCTTTTCATCATTTTTAGCTCCAATTTTATGTTTCCTTAAATTATTTCTACAATATTCAGTATAATCATAAACTTCGGGAATTAAATTAGTTAAAGTATCAATAGTAGGACCAACAACAAAAGAAATAAAACCAATCATAGCTTTATTAACATTAGTAGTTTCTCTATCACAAAACATAGAAACAGTAATATTTAATTTTTTCTCCATATCTCCTTGAACGAAAAATTCATCATATACTCTTTTTGTCCATTCACCAGATATTTTATCTGGTTTTCCTGGATTAGATATATCTGCAGTATGAATTATCATATTTAACATTGTTTGTTGTGTATCAAATAAATTTACCATATTTTTATTATCTTTTTGTTCATTAAATATATTTTCAAAATTTTTCCCTTTCTTTACATTAAAAGTTTCTGCTAAAGTTTTTGCACCTGATAATACTTTTTGATGATTTGCCATATCTGTTGCTAAAATACCATCTATCATTCTTCTTCGACATATTCTATATTCTTCAGGAGAAAAATTTTTAAATATATTATATTCATCATGTTTTAATTCTTTGAAAGTTTGTGCTAAATGATACATTTCTAAAACAGAAGTATCATTATATCTTAAAGCATATTTTGAATGTGTATTTATTTGAAAAATATTATTTGTTCCTGGATGTTTATAATCATGACATAATGCTGCTACTAACATTGCAAATAAATCTAATTCTTTTAATTTCATTTTATTTCTTAAATGACCTTGATTAAAAATTGTATATGAAGTTTGCATAACATCTCCGGCATGTAAATCATTATGGTAAATTGCTTTTTCTCTATCATAATGTTCAACTATTTGAGTGATAAAGTTTTTTAAAATATTACTTGGAACATCACCAGAATCAACAAAAGGAAATGTATTTAATATTTCTGTTGCAACATATATAACTGTTTTTTTTCCTAAAAGATTATCTAATTCAAATATATTAAAATCACATTTATCAATTTTTCTCATTTGATCATACATTGAAGCTACTATTGATGGTGATACTAAAGTATTTAAATTTGTACTTCTTCTTCTATTATTTATTGATAATGATTTATTTAATGAATTACTTGAATATTTTTTTGAATGTTTTCTCATTTGAATAAAATCATTTTCTTTTCTGTTTGAATCTTCTATTTGTGAATATTTTTTTAAAAAATCTTCTCCTTCATTTTTTCCTTTTGATATCATTTGAGAATCTATATCATATAAATTTCCACTTGATATTACATTTATTATTGATTCTATTGATTTTGTTAAATTTATTTTTCCTTTTAAAAATGGTTTATTTTGTAATTCTTTTAAACGAACTATTATTTCTTCTGCTTTAGTAGATAAATATTTATTTATTTTTTTATAAAATATTGTAAATTCATCTTGAATTAATTCATCATTTCTATTTATTATTTCTTCAATAAAATCATATGTATTAACATAACCTAAATTGCCTTTATCCATATTTTGTAAAAGTTTTTTTGATTGCTCAACTACATTTCCTTTATCTTTCGTTTCTAAATCCATTGCTATCATTATTTTTACAATATCTTGTTCATTTAATTTATCTTTATCAATGTTAAATTTTGCCTTCAATTGACGACGCTTTGATTTTGCTTCTGGAGATAATACCTTTTTTTTATTGTCCGAAGTTTCTTTTTGAAATTTTACAGTTTTCATTTTTTATAAATAATAATCGATAAAATTATTTTTTCTATTTTAGTAGATTTAGAAGAAATTGAATTAATATATGTTAATAATTAATTTGCAAATAATTGATTTTTTTCATTTCTTTTGTCTACTAAAATACATTATAAAATTTTAATTTCTGATTTATTTTCCTCATCAACATAATAATTAATGTTCCCTGTAAAAGCATCTTTCTTCATTGAATATAAATTTTAATTTTTCTTTTAGATGATATAATAATAAAAATGAAATATAATAAACAGAAATATCATTTTTTATATTTTTATATTCAAAATTTCTTTGAAGAAAATTTGAATTTGAAATAATATTATTATCCATTTACATAATTTATTATTTAAAAAATAAAATAAAAAACAAGATTTAAATAATTTCATAAGATTCAAATAACTTCCAATAGATACAATAAATATTTTATAATAGGATACAATTAAAAAATGATGGTGATTTTATGGGTTTATGAAATATAAAAAGAGGTTCAAATTAATTGTATTTTGAAGTATATGATGATTTAATGAAAAGTTTTTGAATTTTAGAATAAAAGTTTTTTTAGTATTTATGATATATGTACTAAAATTTAAGAAAAAATACTTGATTTAGTTGAAAATGGAATTTTTATATTTGAATATTTTTCATGGTTAAATTTAGGAAAATGTACTTTTACATAAATATATTCCTTTGAGTTTATTAAAAACAAGATTTAATGAAGAAAAAAAAAATAATTAAATTATTTCTAAATAAAAATAAAAATACTTAAAGTTTATTTGATCAATTTGTAGAATAAATAATATTATTTCCATTGTATAGGAGAGATTTAGGTTCTTAAATTTTTCTGAATTTAAATTTTTTTTGTTTTTTTAATTTAATGTATATTAATTTTCTTATTCACATGTATTTTTTATATATAAGTATTAAAGTAGAATTTTAATATTGAAATCATTTTTTTAAAAAAAAATGGATAATAATTTGAGTAAAACTTCTAATATTAAACTTCAGTTTTCAAAAAACAAAGAAAATGAAAAAAAATCAGAAGAATTTTATAATAGATTTTTAAAATTATTAGAATTAGAAAAATATCCTAACATAGAAGGAAGAGAAATTAGTTTTATTAAAACTTTTATTTCTAATTTTAACCCTTCTTTATCAATATTAACTTATATCAAAAAATTTAAAGGGAATTATAAATCAGATAAAAATTATAGTGATTATTTTTTCAAAGTCTTTTTAATTCAAGCTTTTTATTATTTTGAAAATCATAAAAACGAGAAAAAGAAATTTAATGAATTAGTAAATATATATAAAAATTTAAATATATATTTAATTGTTTTTTCTAAATTATATAGGTTAGGGTTATTTAAAATATATCATTATGAAATTTATTCAAGAACTTTACTTTTATTATCAATTATTCCTGATGAAATTTCAAATTTTAATGATATTAATATCACAATAAACAATACAATCAAAAATTCAATTTTTTTTGAATTCTCAATTAAAATAACAAAATTACTTTTTTTATCTTCAGACAATAATGTTATATCAAATGAAGAAGAAAAAGCTCTCTCTAATTTTTTAAATTTTTTAAATTCAAAAATACTTTCAAATAAAAATGTATTAAACATTCATTTTTTACAAAAATACGATGAAAAGTGTTTTAATTTATATGAATTTTCTAAAATTCTAAATACTATAAATTGTAAAGATTTATTTGAGATTATATCAAAAATATATTCAAACAACTTTTCTAATATACCTTTAATGTATAATTTCATAGAACAAATAAAATATTGTTTAATAAATTTCCATCTAAAATCACAAGATGAATTTATAAGAAATTCTAATTTATTAAATTCACAAATAAAGTTAATACAAATGTTATCTAATCAAGAACACCAAAAATATATTAAAGATGAAACTAAACTTAGTGAAGGATTTTATTTAGGAAATAATAATTCAGGGTTTTTTACAAAGATTTCTCAAATAAAAAATTCATCATGTACCTTTATTTTTTCCATTAATTTTAATCAAACAACTTCCTGTTCTACAATATTAAGTTTTCAAAAAGAATCTACTCCTTTTTTCTCAATTAATATAAAATTAAATGAAAAGAATAAAAAATATTATTTATTCTTTCAAGGTATAAAAAATCAACCTAAAGAAAAAATAATAATTAATCCAGATTCTACATATATTTTTGCATTTACCTTTTCTTCTTCAAAAGAATTTTCTATTTATTATATTGGAGGAACTAATAGATATGTTCAAAGTATAGAAAAGATTAGTATAGGACATTCAATAAAATTTGATGAATTTTATTGTTGTCTTGGATGTGAAATCACGATTTTGAAAAATGAAGTATATCCTTCTCAATTTAAAAATACATTTATAGGTTATATTGGTCCTTTTATTTTTTTTCAAAAAAAAATTGATAAATTTGACATTATAAATATATTATTATTGAAAGGAAGATATAGTGATTTTATTTTTTCTGATTATAATAATGATAATATCAAAAAATACTTAGAAAGCAGTTTTTTTAAATCATATAATAATAATAATTCTTATATACAATCTATTAAGGATTTAAAAGATAGAAAAAGTTTTTTAAAAGAAATAATTAGAACAATTTATCCTTCTAGTTTTAATGAAAATGATTACTATGATAAAATTGATTTTATCAAATTAAAATCACCTTATGAACAAATAAATAAAGTTTATAGTTTTTATTCTGAATCAACTCAAAGAAAAATGAAAAATAATATTATAATTCAAGTTGATGGAGATTTTCCTAAACTTCATCCTTATGATTTATCTAAAACAACTAATAATAAAATTGCAAAAATTCAACATTTTAATTTGGAATTCAAACCTTTTAAAAATAAAAATACAATTTCTGAATTTATCAAATTTGATGGTTTAAAATTAATTTCTCTTCATTTTGAATATTATTTTCAAATTTTAACTAAATTAAAAATTGATAAAGAAAATGGAATTGAAATTAAGTCTGATATTATTCAAATTATGTAAATATTTTTTTAATTTTTTTTAGAATAAATAATATTAATGAAATACTATATTTGGTATTTCTATTTTTTAATTTCTTCAATAGTTTAACTTTTTATTTTTTCAAAAATGATATTAATCAAATATTTTATCAATTAATCCAAACTTTGAAAATTGTAACAATAAATTTTTTAATCTTTAGTTATTTCAATTTCAAAAAGTTTTTCCAGTTTTTTATACAAATTTAAGTCAAATATTTGTTTATTTTAAAATATTATTATATGAAAAAATTGAAAATATAAAGAAGGATAATTTTATTGATTTAAGGGATTCAATTGGTGATTTTTTTTTAAATATTGAATTATATTCTTTAAATGATGAACAAATAATTATAAATGTTTTTATTTTAATAGAACAAATAATTTTAAATTCAAATGAATATTCTATCAAATTTTTTTCAAGTAAAACTTTAGAAAAAATATGTTCTTTTGCTGAATATTCAAGACAATTTAACAAAAATAATCAGTTAATTTATTTAAATTTTCTAAAAAGATTTTTACAAATTTGTTCAACTCAAAATAAAGACCAACAAATTTTTAATAAATTGGCTAATTCTATTATTATATCTCCAGATCCTTATTTCTGTGATGTTATGTTAAATATTTTATCATTTCATGAATTTGTTGCAAAAATTTCTGAAAAAAAAGTAATTGAAATAGGATTATATTTAGATCAAATTTATGAGAGAATTAATACTAATCTAATCAATGAAAACATTTATAAGAATATGATTAAAATTATAATGCAATTTTTAATTTGCACTCCACATACTTTAAGTTCAATGGAACAAAATGAATTAATAAATTATATTAATGATGCAAATTTCAATCACAAATTAAATGTTTTTTGTAATATTTTTTTCTCAGATTCTTTAAAAATGATAGAACCTTCAAAAATTCCTAAAAATAAATCTAATATTTTTTCGCTTATTTTAAATGCAATTTTCTTAAATTTTGAAGAAAATAATAATGGAGATATTATTATTAAATTCATATCTGAAATTTTAAATTTACCATCAAACAATGATCCAAATTTTGTTTCATTGTATGATATTTTTTTTGTAGAAAACAAAGAATTAACAGCCAATATCTTTTTTTATTTACAAAAAAATTGTAATAAATATAATTTATATATCAAAAATTATTTGATATTTATTGAAAAAAATTTACTTGAAAATTTATTATTAAATAAAAGGGAAAGTTTTTTATATCCTTTTACTTTAAAATGTTTAAAAGAAGGTTATTTTGAAGAAGCAATGGAATTACTTCGAAAAATAATTCTTTCAATGGGAAAACGTAATTTAAATGAAAATTTAAAATATAATTATATTCGAATTATCAAATTATTTGAAAAATATTTAAATCTGTTAACAAATAAAATCCCATATGAGGACTTTTTTATTTCGATAATAGAAAATTTATTCATTGAAATTGAAAATCAAAAATTTTATTATAATATTCTTGATCAAAATAACTTAGATATCAAAAAGCCAATATTTGAGCGAATTTATAATATATTTTACTTACTATTTGAAAAAAGTTCAAATGAAAAAGAATCCATTGAAAAATATTTTAATAAATTATTTTTAAAAAATAATAAAACAATATTCAATGAAATTGATTGTGAAGTAAAAAAATATTATAATAATTTAAATAAAAGTAAAATAAAATTTATAACAAAAATAAATTATTCTCTTTATTTTTTTACTAAGTATTGTGTTCACCAAATTCCAATAAATTATGAAAAATTTTTAGATAATTATTTTCAAAAATTATATGATGAATTACAACTTTATTTTTCTAAAAACCAAATTCCAAATATTAATGAAATTAAACATTATAATGAAATTAAAAGTGAATTTAAAAAAATACAATTTATAAATTTTAAATCATTCATTTCAAATAAATTGCCTTTAAATGAATTGATTATATTAAATAAAGATAAAAAAGAAGACACAAAAGATTTTACAAAATCATTCAATTTATCTTTTGAAAGAAAAAATTCTAAAAATAAATCAAGTAAATCATTTACTAAAGTTATTAATATGGAGAATTTTAATGATAATTGTTTTTCACAAAATAGATTTTTTAATGGTTTTGAATTATTAATAAATAATAAAAAAGATTCACTTAATTTAAAATTAGAAAAAGAAGAAATTGAGAATAATTCTTTTGAAAATTTAAATAAAAATGTTATAATAAATCCTAAAAGAAAGTTATTAATTAATTTTTCTCTTTATTTTAAAGATATTTATTTTTATGACCAAAATTTTAAAAATCTAAAAGCTTATTATAAAAGTCATTATTCATGTAATAAAGAAACTAAATTATTAAATTATCCTTCAAAAATAAAAAATTTTTCAAATATAATTGAACCCTCTTTTTTTCTTACAAAAGATTTTAATTTTTTTAATAATAAATATTTTCCTATTAGTCACAAATATTTTGTAAATTATCTTGATAAATTAAAATATATAACAATTCCTTTTTATAAAAAACCAATTAAAATATCTGATGCTCATAAAAAATATGACTGTGAACTAATAAATATAAAATATTCTCTTGGAGGAAAAATTAACATAACTAATAATTTTATTTTATTTGAAAATGCAAATATTCTTTATAAAGAATATATATTTACTTCAGTTAAAATTGATAGAATTCAAAAATATAAAAGAATAATAATTTATTATTCAGAAATAAAAGATTATATTATTAGAGAATTTTTATTTAGACCACAAGCAATTGAATTTTTTTTAAAAGATGGAAAAAGTTATTTATTTAATCTAATGAAAGTAGAAAATTTAGATGAATTAATATTATTTTTAAATGAAAAAACAAAAATTGAAAAAAAAACAATAAAAAAACATTCAGACGAATGGCATCATTCCATAATATCAACATATAATTATTTATGTAAAATTAATTATTTATCATCAAGAAGTTATAATGATACAACCCAATACCCAATATTTCCTTGGATAAGTAAAAATTTATCACAATTATTTGAAGAATACCAAAATAATTTAGAAGAAGAAATTTTAAAAAACGAAAAGAAATTTGAAAATATAAAAGAAGAAGAAAAATCAGGATTTAGAACATTTAAATATCCTATTTCAGTTCAAACAGAGGAAAAAAGAGAAATGTCTAAAGTAAGATTTACATTAAGTGAAGGTGAAGAAAAATATCATCACTATTGTCATTTTTCTACTAATTCATATATTTATTATTATTTAATGAGATTAAATCCTTTTACTTATAATTTAATTAAATTACAAGGGAATGAACAAGAAAACGTTAATAGAATGTTTTATAATTTTGAAAATGCACAAAAAACTCTTGAATTTGGGAATGATAACCGAGAATTAATTCCTGAATTTTATTGTAAAATTGAACATTTTTTAAATTTAAATTGTGTTTTTTTTGGTAAAAGGCTTCAAGGTAATTTAATAGATGATGTTATTCCTATTGATTATATTAATAAAAATACTAATAAAGAAAAGATTATATTAAATAATTGTTTAGAACAATTTGTTGAGCTAATTATTTTTCAAAGGAAAATGTTGGATAGCTTTTTTATTAATTGTTCACAAGAAGATTCAATTTCTAATTGGATTGATAATGTTTTTGGAAAATATCAATTTATTGAAAATGAAGAAGAAAATGTAAACAAATATAATAGTTATCCTTTTTCTGTATATAGACAAAAATGCCCTTTAAATAAATTATATTCTGAATATTTAAGTTTAAAAAATACTGAAGAAAAAAGAAAAACAGAAATTAAAAAGCAAATGAAAGATTGGATAACTCTTATGATTAATTTGGGAATGATGCCTATACAAATTTTTGATAAACCACATTCTATTAGAAGTAATAATTTAGATATAAATTATGAAGAACATTTTAAATTTAATTCACCGCAAAAATTTATTTCACATTATAAATATTTATTTATTTCAAAGGATATATTATTTATAGTGAATATGAATAATAATAGTATTGATATTATTAAAGAAATAAAACAATACGATAAAAATAATAATAGAATAGTAATTTCTCCTTTTGATTATAATGATAATGATAAATATCAAAATTTGAGATATGTAATGAATTTTTCAATTGAAAATTATATATTTATTTGTAGATATAAAGACAATAGTATTAGAATAATAAATGTTAATGAAAATAAAGAAACAAAAGTAATTTGCGAAGATTACGTAAATTCAATATCAACTTGTTATAAAAAAAATAGTATTGTTTTTCTTGGATTAAAAAGTGGTAAACTTGAAAAATATAATTTTATTGATAATAAACTTATTTTTGAAAGTTCAATTTTAGATCATTTTTGCCCTATTGAAGCAATAGAAATTTATAATAATTTAAATATTGTAATTACAAGTGGGAATGATAATGTAATATATATAAGAAAATTATATAATTTAGAATTATTGACTATAATAAAAATTCCAAATGGATATAATATAAAATTAATTAGAGTATCATCTTTACATTTTTTATATATTTTATGTGATTATATAAATAAAGATAAAAAAATAAAATCAATTATTTTTGGTTATACATTAACAGGACTAAAATTTACAGAAAGTAAATTTGATCCAATAATAAATAATATTTGTTTTACAAAATATGGAGATTTAATTTTGGGATTTTATGATTATGAATATTTATGTATTTTTAAAGGCTCAAGTCTTTCTCTAATGAAACAAAAATTAATTTGTTTCTCCAATCTAAAAATAATAAAAGGAGTACTTTGGTTTGAAAAAGGTTTAAATAAAAAACTGAAATTATTATTTTGCCTGAATGAGAATAATAATTCAATTTATGAAATAGAAGGGGAAGAAGAATGGGAAAATTAAAAATAAAAAATTTAATAACAATTAAATTTTATTATTAGATTAATATGGATAATATTTATATATTATTAAACAATTAAATTTTATTTATTTTTCATTAAAAGACAAAATTCTTCAAAATTTAAATAACCATCTTGATCTAGGTCATATTCTTTTATAATTGAAGCAACATCTTCATCTTTTAAATTATTATCAAATTTTTCAAGAACTAATTTTAATTTTTGAGCAGAAATTAATTTAGTATTATCAGTATCAAAAATTTTAAAAGCTTCAACTAATTCTTCATGTGTATCACTTCTATTTAATTTCTTTATAATATCCATAAATGTAGTATAATTAATTTGCCCTTTTTCATTCATATTTGATTCATTTAATAAATCTTGTAAATCTACTTCTGCACATTTTATATTACATTCCTTTATTAATTCTTTTAATTCTAAATATGATATAATTCCATCTTTATCTTTATCAATAAAATTAAATTTGATTTGATAAAAATCTAAGTTATCTTGAATATTTTCATTCATATTATTTTTAAATGTTTTGAGATAAATTCATTAAACTTTTAATTTTATTTTTAAATTTATGATTTTATTTATTTTATAATTTATAATTTAATTTTCCAATTTTATGGATGAAAATCAGTTTTTAGATAAGTTTAAAGAAAAATTCGGAACTAAAAAGGAACAAAATGAAACGGGTGGCGCAGAAGAAATACAAAATGAAAATGATTTAAAAAAAGAAAATAATATCAATAATGTAGATACAAATAATAATAATGATAAAAATAGAAACATGGAAGGTGGAAGAGTCAGTAAATTATTTTTAAGGAATATGTATAAGAGTCAATTAGCAGATATAAAAGAGGAAATAAAAAAAGAAAAAATAATAGAAAATAAAAAAAAACAAAAAGATAAAGATAAAGATGATAGTATAGGAGATTATAGTTTAAGTTCTGAAGAAGATGAAAAAAAAGAAAATGAAGAAGAAATTGAAGACAATAAAAATATAATACCGGAAAAATTAAATTCCTATTTTACAAGTTCAAAAAATAAACACAATGAAAATATAAATATATCAAATACACCAAAAAATGAAGAAAGAACTTCAATAAGTAAACAACAAATGTTAAAATATATTGAAAATTTAAATAAAAATGAAGAAAAAAATAAAACCCAAAATAAAAATGATATTAATAGTAATTTATCAAATAATCAAAATAATTATATTAGACAAGTAAGTGATCAACCAAGACCAAGTGTTAAAGATATATTAAAATTAAATGAAGAAAGAATTAAATTATTAAAAGAAGAAAGAGAAAAATATAATATAAGAAATTCAGTTTATGCAAAGAATAGAGCAAATTGGAGATTAAAAATGAAAAAAATTTCAGATTATATTAAAAGTGAAAAAGAAGAGGGACAAACTAATGAAGAATTTTTTTCTGAAAATGAAGATTATTTAAAAAAATTTGGTATTACAAATGTCAAAGATTTTATTTCAATTCAAGAAATTCTTGATAAATATGATTATAATTTAGAAGATGAAAAAATAAGAAGAAGTGCTTATTTACCTTCTAATCCTTATAAAAATAAATTAAAATCTATTAAGGATGAAATAGAAAAAAAAGATAGCAACAGTAATTTAGTTAAGGAAAATAAATTTATTTCTTTTAATTCAACTAATATTTCTAATCCTAAAAATTATAATTTAACAAATCAAATAGTAAATGGATTAGAAGATGATATTAAAGAAAAAATTTCATATATTGTTATTCCTAAAAAAACTGTTTATGAAACAAGTCATATTGAAAATAATTTTATTTCGAAAAAAGCAAAAAAAAATAAATTCACTGATTTAAACACTAATATGGATATTAGTGTTTAAATCAGTGAATTTATTTTTT
>JAEEGK010015931.1_pt1 | contig 16583 bp, 17 predicted proteins | sample 8958771 | NCBI WGS metagenome assembly JAEEGK01 (sample SAMN16246547, study PRJNA631951) | gut metagenome | biome: gut microbiome; feature: rumen; material: SC-attached | host: Bos | place: Iran: Karaj | collected 2018-10 | reverse complement strand
GTCCTCGCAAACTCCAAGGGAGCCGTAATCGGCGACCTGTCCACCCCGATAGAGGTGGGCAAGCTCGAGGACGCGCTCGTCCTCTACTGATTTTTTTTTGCAGAAGAACGATATGTGCCAGCATACCGACGGAATGTTCTCATCCTGTCGACGTTATCTGAAGAAATAAAATAGAAAGGTCCCCGAAGGGACCGGTTTGAATCACTGCTGTCTCTTCTTCTTCCTCAAGACGATGAGGACGATGACCAGGATGATGATCAGGACGATGACACCGAGGATGACTCCTCCGATGATCAGCAGGAGCTTGAGGACGTCCTTGCCGACGGCATCCATCATGACATCGTCGAATGCGGATTGGGCCGAGTCGTAGGTCTTATCGACCTTGACCGTGTCCGTGGATGCGGGGAGGGTATCTATCTTGGTCTTCAGGCTCGCAGGGATGACGATGTCGGACTGGTTCTCGATGTCGGACTCCGTCACGGTACCCTGTTTCTCGGGGATGGGTGTGGGATCGGAATACATAGAGTAGTCCTTTCCGTCCACGGTGTAGTACGCATCGCCCTTGATCGTGGAGCTGACGGTGTCCTTCACGGTGTACTTGGTTCCGACTGCGATGTTGTCGCCCTCGAACTCGCATTTGTCCTCTCTGGTATTCGATCCTCTGGCATCGGATGTGTACTTGACCTCCTTCTCCGTGCCGGCGTGCTTCAGCGTGGCGGTGAGGCTGATATCCTGTACGCCGTAACTGGTCATCGTTCTGTCGGACTCTATGCACTTGTTGCCGTCCAGCAATTTGTACGAATAATCCATCTCTGAGGCCGACCTCGTCTTGACCGTACCGGTGAGGGTGATGGTGTCGCCGGCGGAGATCTCGTTGCCGAGGTATGCCTTGAGGGCGTCGTATGCGGCCTTCTGCTTCTCGTTGAGATCCGACGTGTCGGACATCATCAGTTCGCCGGAGGCGACTGCGGTGAATACGATCTTGACATTCTCTGCGGAGACCTCGAGGACGATGAACGACTTGACCTTCTCGGATTCGACCTTCATTCCGGTCGCGTTCAGGACCTTGAGGGAATCGGAGGTGACCGTGGGTACCCCGAGGATGGAATCGTTGAACAGATTCATCCCTTCGATGGCATCCAAGATCAATGTCGTTTTGTTGCCCAGACCGACCGACATGAGCTCTGCATCGGTGGCGTTGGTGGCCTCTATGCGATACCCTGCCTCGTCCTTGGTGAAGTCCGCGTCGGAGTCCGCCGCGACGAAGATGGGTACTGCGAGCATCATCGCCACTGCCAGTGCGGCCGCGGCGACGACCATGATCCTGCGGGAACTCCTTCCCGCTGCTATGTCAGAAGACATGGAGAAAGAATCGAACTATGGCATATATAAGGGCAATAGTAGGAAACCGGTGATGCCAGACGGGGCTGTGGTTCATCCGTACGGCCGTTCCGGAGGGGATTTCCCTCCGGGATCCCGTCTCATCTCCTGTCGAAGACCCAGCATTCCTTCTGTTCGGGCAACTCGTCCTTGGTGATGTCGATGGAGTTGCCGACGTAGTCGATGTACTCCTCGGGGATCATCTCCAGGAACTGGTCCACGTCCGCCACCGGGATGGTGAGCCCTCCGATGCGGTAGTGCATCGGGATGATGACGCGGGGATTCACCAGTTCGATGAACTTCCTGAGCACGTCCTTCTCCATGGTGTACACCCCTCCGACGGGCACCATCAGGAAGTCCACCTCCTTGATGGCGTTGATGACCTTGTTGTCCGGTATGGCGCCCAGATCCCCGCAGTGGCATACGGTTATCCCCTCGGCCGTGAGCCTGTACATGGTGTTGGGTCCCCTCTTCTTGCCGTTCACGTCGTCGTGGAAGGTGGCGAAGCCGTAGAAGGGGATGTTCCTGAACTCGAACCTGCCGTTCTTCATCATGAACGACTTGTAGTTGCCCTCCACGGCCCTCACGGCGTTGTGGTCGTAGTGGTCGTGGGTCATGAGGACGAGGTCGGCTGTCACGGACGGGGGCCTGATCCCGATGGATTTGCCGTCGTGGGGATCGAAGACTATGGTCGTGTCACCGGTGGTGACCTCGAAGCATGCATGTCCGTGCCATTTGATGCGCATGCGTGCGTATCGGCGAACGCGATAATAAGCATAGCGTACGCACAATTTTATTAATGGACTACGCTACCGACAACCGTGGAGAGGAAGAAGACGTTGGTCCTTGCGGTCGACAGGGACAACGATTACGGAGTCAAGGCAGGGGTGGAGACCCCTGTCATCGGTATCGAGGGCTGCACCAAGGCAGCCGTCGCTCTGGGGTCCAAGGATCCCGAGGACTCCGACGTCAACGGTCTCTTCGCTGCCATACAGATGTACAACGAGCTCATCGAGGACGGGAGGGACGCCGAGGTCGCATTGATCTGCGGAGACGAGAAGGTCGGTCACAAATCCGATTCCAAGGTCATCGACCAGCTCGAGGAGATCCTCGACATCATCAAGCCCGACAGGGTAAACCTGGTCGGCGACGGTGCCGAGGACGAGTACGTCTACCCCATCATATCGTCGCGCGTACCCATCGATTCGGTGAAGAAGGTCTACGTCAAGCAGGCCCCCGGACTGGAGAGCACGTTATACGTTCTATCCAAGATGATCCGCGACCCGGACAAGAAGAAGAGGTTCCTGGCGCCGATAGGCGTGCTGCTGATTCTCCTCGGAATGATATTCGTCCTCGAGGGTGTGATCGCATATCTGTCGACCCACGACGCATCCTACATCTACAACCAGACGTGGTCGCTCGTGTCCATAGTGCTGGGTCTTGCGGTGTTCATGTACGCCTACGAGATCGTGGACATGATAGTGGACAAGGTCAAGTACGGCATGAAGAACATCTACTCCGGTAACCTTGCGATCACCTTCACCATCCTGTCCTTCGGACTGGCTGTCCTGGGTATAGTCTACGGTGTGTACTCCGTCTGGGGCGCGCAGTCGTACGACCTGCTGTACATAGTGCTGGAGTTCTCTTACAACGCGATGTGGTTCATCGTGTTCGCCTTCGTGTTCAAGGATGCCGGTAAGGCGTTGAACAACTACATCACCATGAAGAAGGTCAACAGGAGCTTCATGACCGGAACGATAATCATCCTCGGTATGGCGTTCCTGATGCAGGGTGTGCTGGACGCATCCATGACCATGCTCGGCTACAGGATGGTCGAGAACGCCACCGTCATCACCGAGATCATCGCGGGTATCGTCGTGGAGATCGCGGCCTCCATCCTCCAGACCAACTTCTCCAGGTACTTCAGGTCCTCTTCCAAGAAGGATGCTTGAGATGGACTTCGCCGCCTGGGAACCCGTCTACCAATCCATACTGGACGATTTCGGATATTCGCGTTCGGAGGACGAGGCTTCCGCAAGATTGCTGAAGACGCTGATGCAGAACGCCGACCTCATCGACGATGAGGATATCCAATTCAGGGAGAGGGTGATCGTGTTCGGTCCCGCATCCCCGTCCTTCGACGGTATCGAGGGGGCGACCATCGTCTCTGCGGGCTCCGCGACATCCGTCCTGATGGACGCGGGCATACTGCCCGACATTGTGGTCACGGATCTTGACGGCGACATATCGAAGCAGATCGAGGCCTCCCGGAAGGGCGCTGTCACGTTCATCCACGCGCACGGCGACAACGCCGATCTGATAATGGACCATGCCAAGGAGTTCACCGGTCCCGTTGTGCTCACCACCCAATCCAGACCCGACAACGTCATCCGCAACTACGGCGGGTTCACCGACGGAGACCGTGCAGTATCCATAGTGCTGGCACTTGGTGCGGAAACGGTGGAGCTGAGAGGTTTCGATTACACCTCGCCTGTTCTGAAGGACGGTTCCGATCCGGATACAAAGATGAAGAAATTGACATGGGCGAAGAGGATAATTGACTCCTACGGCGGCCGCGTCAGATTATGATCGCTATCAGCACGAGGACCAGTATCCCCAGCATGGCGTAGGATATCACGTTCGCCGTCGCTCCCACGTACTCGTCCCTGGCCTTCTCCTCCTTGACCCCGCCCTTCTCGTACAGCCAATCCAGCAGCCCTACAAGGAGCAGTCCGCCGTCGAAGGGGAGCGCCGGAAGGGCGTTGGATATCGCGAGGACGATGTCCAGCCAGAATATCCAGTAGACTATCCAGATGAAGATCCAGAACGCATCGCCGTTGTCGTACCACCAGGTGACGGACTCGGGGATGGGCGAGAATCCCTTGAAGGGCATGCTTATGTAGGACAGCAGGCCCATGGCGGAGTCCTGGAGGCCCTCCTTCCCGTAGAGGGGGTTGATGCCGGTGTCGACCATGAGCTTGGGTGTCGTCATGGATATGCCCGAGATGGACGTGCTGACGCCGAGGAATCCCTTGTCGCCCCTGGTGTCGAGAACGATGTCCTCGGTCACGGGTGTCAGGAACGTCTTGCTGGCACTGTCGTAGTTCATGTATGTCAGGGTTATGGTCTGCCTGGGGTGGGTGTTCGTCATTATGTCGGAGAAGTCCTCGGGCGTGTTGACATCGATGCCGTCGATCGACATGATGAATCCGCCCTTCTTCATCCCCGAATTCGAGGCGGGACTGTCCGGTGTTATCCCGACTATACATGCGCCCAGCGCCATATTGTGCGAGTATTCCGTACCTTTGTACAGGAAGGTGACGTCATGGCGGAGGTCGGCGGTGCGGTGCGTCTTGACGTAATCCAGTAAACCGTCCGCGTCCACCTTGTTCCCGTCGACGGACAGTATGATGGACGACGCCTCTATCCCGAGGTCGTTTGCCTCCGTGTCGGACACCACCGCGTACACCGCGGCGTTGTCGCTGTAGTCGCTGACCAGGCAGTTGGTCATGGCGAAGAACATGATGGCGAAGGTGATGATCGCCATGAATGTGTTCGTGGTTATCCCGGCGGCGTAGACGTGCATCCTCGCCTTCCTGGATGCCTTGGCGGTCTGCTCCTCGTTGGGCTCGACGAACGCTCCCAACGGGACCACTCCGTACAGTATCCCCGAGGAATCCACGCCGATGTCGTTGGCGCGGGACTGTATGCCGTGGGCCATCTCGTGGATGACCATGGCGACCACCAGTCCGATGATGCCGTAGACTATGGGGAGCATCGGGTTGAGTCCCGGGATCGCCAGAGCGTACTCGATACCGATCCCTGACCTTCCGAACATCTGCGGGAGCACCGACAGATCTATTGCCAGAATGGTGACGATGATTATCGCCAGCACCAGGGAGACTCCCAGGGAGACGTATCCCATGACGTTCCAGAAGCGCTTGTATTTGGCCATGCGGTCCATGAGCTTCAGTCCCCACTTCGTCCTGATCATGATGGTGGGGCCGTAGGGCACGAAACCCTTCTCGTGGGCCTTCTCGCTCTTCCTCACGTAGATGTAGATGGGGATGTAGACGACCAGAAGGGCCAGCAGGACGATGTAGACTGTCTCCAAGTGAAATACCGTGCGGTTGATGGGCGATGAACTATTAATGTTTTTTAGGAGAGCGGAAAAGCCAGACCGACCCTCTTTTATAGGGAGGATGCCATCAGCCACCGATGCAACTCGAGCCGATTGTATCCGCCATCAGGTCATTCCCTGGTATCACCAGGAAGAACACGATCCACGAGATCGTGAAGCTGCTCCCCACCAACACGTTCGCGCACATAGCGGCGTCGGAGGGGGAGGATGCGGCAGCTATCGAGCACGGTGACAGTTACATCCTTTTCGCCGCCGACGGGATCATGGAATCCCTGGTCGCAGCGGACCCGTATCTGGCCGGATACTACGCCGTTCTAGTGAACGTGAACGACATCGCCGCCATGGGAGGGAAGCCTCTGGCCATGGTGGACGTGATGTCCACCCAGCACGACAGGATCTGCTCCCGCATCCTCAAGGGCATGGAGCGCGCGGTCCAGAAGTTTAATGTGCCGATCGTGGGAGGCCACACGCACCCCGACTGCAGCTATCAGGCCGTGGACATCTCCATCATCGGTACCGTCCCCAAGACCGACCTCATCAGGAGCGACTCCGCCAAGGCGGGGGACGACGTGGTGTTCGTGATGGATCTGGACGGGCACTTCCCCGACGTGATCCCCTACGCATGGGACACCACCACCGAGAAGGACGACAAGCTGGTCCAGGACCAGATGGACATGATGTGCGTCATAGCCAGGGAACAATTGTGCCATTCCGCGAAGGACATGAGCAACCCCGGATGCGTCGGAACGCTGGGGATGATGCTGGAGTCCTCGGGGAAGGGTGCAATCGTCGACATGGACAGGATACCCGCACCCGAGGGGATCAACTACATCCAGTGGATCCTGGCCTACCAGGGATGCGGTTTCGTATTCGCATGCCCGCCCGAGAACTCGCAGAGGATCATCGACCACTTCTCCGAGGTCGGATGCGCCGGGGCCGTCGTCGGTAAGGTCACCGACGGCCACAAACTCATCCTCAAATCAGGAAGCGAGGAGGCCGTCCTCTTCGACTTCGAGAAGGACATAATCACGGGATGCTCCCCCACAAGGAAGAACTGAGAAGTGCTGGGCCACATGGGTTGAGGCAACTTCCACTGCAGGTTTGTCACTTTGATCCTCAACCCCGTTACCCTGCGAGCGTCAGTAGTTCACAGTAAGGCTGCTCCCGTCAGGGCCTGACCCGGTTTCTGCGATTAGTGAATCCTCGGCAACCCTCCGGTTGCTTCGTAGACAGACGCCAACCCCGCAAGACAGGATCTCATAGTCTCTCTGTGGGCCTGCAGTTTCCATAGACCCCGTCCCATGCTGTCACCTCCGCATGTTGACGGTTTCGGTATACAAGGATACGCCAAGCATCCCGGTCTAGCCCAACAATCACGCGATACAGTAACCGTATTAAAAGGTGAGCATTGTCCCGCTGCCCTTCGACGACGGCGGGACGTTTACGTTTTACCGCGTCTGGCTCATTCGTAGGACCTGTTGTCCGTGACGTGCTTGGCCTTGCCCTCGAACCTAGGCAGGGTGCCCGGCAGCGCGAGCTTCACCTCGGCCTTGATGTTCAGGATGTCCTTCAGTCTCCTGTCCAGGGCGGATGCCATCTTGTTCAGCTCGTTCATGTCCTCGGTGAGGTACTTCTCGTTGAGCTCTACCTCCACCAGCAGGTGGTCCATGTAGTTGTCGTTGGTGACCGTGAGGTGATAGAAGGTGCTGAGGAAGGGCATCTCCCCGATGACGGTCTCGATCTGCGAGGGGAACACGTTCACTCCGCGGATGACCATCATGTCGTCGGTCCTTCCGGACAGCCTCATGAGACGGGGGTGCGTCCTTCCGCACTTGCACTTCTCCCAAGTGAGTGACGAAACATCACCGATCTTGTACCTGATGAGCGGGAACGCCTCCTTCTTGAGCATGGTGATGACTATCGCACCTCTCTCGCCCTCCTTGACGGGGTTGCCCTTCTCGTCGAGGATCTCGATAAGTGCCAGATCTCCCCAGATGTGGAATCCGTTCTGCTCGGTGCACTCGAGGAACATGGGTCCGTAGAACTCGCTGGCGCCGTAGCAGTTGTACATCTTGATGCCGGTCCTGTCGTACAGCTTCTGCCTCATGGACTCCGACCAGGGTTCCCCTCCGGAGATGGCCATGTGCAGTTTCGTGTCCCTGCGGATGTCGATGCCCTTCTGGTCGCAGACGTCCGCGATGTGGAACAGGTACGAGGGTGTACCCGCGAACAGCGTCACGGGGAGGTCGCAGAGCATGTCGATCTGACGGTTGGTGTTCCCGGTGCTTGCGGGGATGACCGTCAATCCTAGTTTCGTGGCCGCCTCGTGCACACCTATCCCTCCGGTGAACAGTCCGTATCCGTGGGCGTTCTGGAGGACGTCCTTCTTCGACGCTCCGAAGGAGACCATGCCGCGCTGGAGCGACAGCGCCCAGTTGTCGAGGTCGGTCTGCGTGTATCCTACGACGGTGGGCTTCCCGGTTGTACCGGACGAGACGTGGATCCTCACGAGGTCCTCGTAGGGCCTGACGAAGAGCTTGTCGGGGTAGTTGTCCCTGAGGTCGGTCTTGACCATCATGGGCAGCTTCCTTATGTCGTCCAGGGTCTGGATGTCCTCGGGCTTCACACCCGCCTTGTCCATCTTCTCCCTGTAGAACTTCGATTCCTTATACGTCCTCTTGACGAGCTCCTTGAGCAGCTTGAGCTGCATGGCTTTGATCTCATCGACGGGCATAGTCTCGAATTTCTCATCCAGGAAGGCCATCCTATTTACCTCGTGTACTGTGCTATCATTTAGCACGGTAGGTCGGACAACGGATAGGACATTAATAAGGGTAACGCGCGCGTGCCCTGCCGTGCCAAGGATTATTGGTGCCGACACGATGAACGGACCATGGTTTTCGGACTGGGGATTGCCACCGTCAGGCATCAGGGAAACCGATGATGCACTGGTTCGACTGATCAGAACCCGTTCTTGATGAGCTGGTCCCATTCGGGGGACCTGTCAGTGAGAGTAAGCCTCGCCTTGCAGAAAGGACACTGGGTGAGGTCCATCGGCGTGACCGTCCCAGGCGTGGGGGAACCCATGACCTCGTGCTTCTCCTTGCCCAGGTACTTCTTGAAATCGGCCTTGGACATGGTCATCGAGAATTCCGTCTCCTTGGGATCGTCGTTGCTTATGCTGGTGTTCCCGGCGATCATGTATCCGCGCATCTTCTCGCAGCACGCGTACTCGGAATCGTCGCGGTTCATCACCAATCTGCCCAACGGTCTGGAGTTCAGGAGCATGGTGCGGAATCCCACGAGCCTCTCCCATATCTGCTGGCTCTTCCTGTCCCCGTCGTCCGTGAGCGCGGCGCAGTAGTAGAGCATCGCTTTCCACGGATCCTTGTCCGTGTATCTCCCGTCGGAGTAGATGTCCCCCAGGAGCATGCAGGCCTCGCTGTCGCCCTTGACGCTGTTGGTCAGCTTAATCAAGATCTCCACGGCACCGTCGATATCCTTCGAAAGCAACGATCTGGCCCTCTCCTTCTCCTGCGCGGCGTACTGGTCGTACGTCATGTCCTCGGGATAACCGTAGAATCTCCTGAGGTCCTCCTCGGCGAATCCGGGCATGGTACCTCACGGCAGGACGATGCTTCCGACGACCCTGAGCTTTCCGCCCTCGAGGTACATCAGGATGGCCTTGTCCCCGGGCTTGTGGATGATGTCGCTGTCCATCTCCAGTTCGAGGTTCGGCGAGTGGAAGTCGCCGTCGTCGGTTGCGGACGTGACGCGGCAGGGGACCATCTGCATCCAGTGTCCCACATGCAGGACCATGCCCTCCTTGACGGGGTTGCGCCAGAACTTGATGACGTTGGCCTTCCCGGAGATCTTCCTTGTGAGTTTGATGGAGGGGTCGGTGGTGACCACGTATCCGCGGTCCAGTTCGTCGGATTCGATCCCCCTCAGTGCGAGACCTACGTGGTCTCCTTTGATACCGTCGTCGGCATCGATGTCGTGCTTCTGGATGGACTTGAGGACCACTTCCCTGTTTATGGGGAGGACCTTCATCTTGTCATGTTTCCTGAAATAGCCGTCGATGACGGAACCGAGCACGACGGTACCCACGCCTTTAACATTGAAGTGGCTGTCCACGGGGCAGGATCCGCAGGTGCCGTCCCCTGCGGTCTTTACGGTGGATGTCGCAAGTGCCAGCAGCATCTCCCTTGTCTTGATCGGGTCGTCCTCGAGGGGCTCGTAGTTCTCCAGGGACGTTCCCGCTATCAGCGGTTTCAGCTGCTCCGGCTGAATGTAGTTCCTGAGCACGATCCATCCCTTGTCTATGCCGAGGGAGTCGATCATCACGATGGTCTCGCCCAGGAAGGAATCGATCTGCTCCACCACGAGGATGGCGTACTCCGACATCGCCACCGAGTAGAACAGCGACGAGAGTTTCTCAGGGTACTTGGAGGGCTCGATGAGGGTCAGCGAATCGGTGCCCTTCTTCAGTTCGTAGAAGGTCATGTCCGTGACGGTTCCTTTCTTGCCCACATCTGCTGCGTAATTCTTGCTTCCGGCGACGACGACGTTGAGATTGCCCATGGTAACGCGCCTACAATCCTGCCACCAGATAAATACTCTTGGAGGGAGGTTGTTATAAGAAGAGGAAGAAGACTGGGACGGCGGGGATGTCCCCGCCGCCATAGGTTTGGTTTCAGATGTCCTTCTCGGACAGGGTCTTCATGCCGGCCTTGGACAGCGCAGCCTCGGCGGCCGCGGTGTCGTCGACCCTGAAGAACACGGCCGCCCCTTTCGGTCCGGCGTAGGCGTAGGCGTACTCGATGTTGATGTTCTCGTCGCCGAAGACCTTGCTGACCTCGTAGATCGAACCGGGCTGGTCGACCATGGGGACGGCGATGACGTCCGTGAGCTTCACGATGATGTTCTGCTTCTTCAGCTTGTCAGCCGCGTCCTTGGGCTTGTCCGCTATCGCCCTGAGCACACCGAATCCGGATCCCTCGGCGATGTTGAAGGCCTTCAGGTTGATGTTGGCCTCCTTCAGCGTCTTCGAGATGTTGGCGATCGCGCCGGGTTCGTTGTTGATGAATATCGAAAGCTGTGTGATGGTGCTCATTCGTAAGTCCTCCTGTCGATGACCCTCTTGGATTTGCCCTCGAACCTCGGAAGCGATCCCGGTTCCTTGAGTTCCACCTTCACGGCGATGTTGAGGTACTTCTTCATCTCGTACTCAACCCTCTTCTTGACGGCGGTCATCTCCTCGACCTTGTCGCTGAAGGCTTCGGGCTTCAGTTCTACCTGTAATGTCATGACGTCGAGGGAATTAATCCTATCGACAATTATCATGTAGGACGCGCTGACCTCGGGTATCTGGAGCAGGGTGTGCTCGACCTGCGACGGGAACACGTTGATTCCGCGTATGATCAGCATGTCGTCGGTCCTTCCGGTGATCCTGGCGATGCGGACGGAAGTCCTTCCGCACTTGCAGGGCTCGAGTATGACGTTGGTGATGTCCTTGACCCTGTACCTGACGAGGGGGAACGCCTCCTTCCTCAGCATGGTGACGACGAGCTCGCCCTTCTGTCCGGCGGGGACGGGCTGCTCGGTCTCGGGGTCGATGACCTCCACGTACATGATGTCCCAGGGGATGTGTATCCCGTTGCGCTCCTCGCACTCGGTGTACATGGGTCCGGCCATCTCGGACATCCCGTAGATGTCGTACGCCTTGATGCCGGTGGCATCCTCGATGTGCTTCCTCATCCCCTCGGTCCAGGGCTCGGCTCCCAGGAAGGCCCTCTTGAGCTTGGTGTCCTTCCTGATGTCCACGCCCTTCTCCCTGGCGACGTCGATCATGTGGATGAGGTACGACGGAGTGCAGGCGATGGCGGTGACGCCGAGGTCCTGCATGAGCTCGATCTGACGCTCGGTGTTCCCGGTACCGGTGGGGAGGACGGTCGCTCCGACCCTCTCGGCCCCGTAGTGGGCCCCGAGGCCTCCGGTGAACAGTCCGTATCCGTAGGAGATCTGCATGACGTCCTCGTTGGTGACGCCGCATGAGGTGAGGGATCTGGCGAGGGCCTCGGACCAGTAGTCGAGGTCGTTCCTGGTGTATCCCACGAGGGTGGGCTTACCGGTGGTACCCGAAGAGACGTGGTACCTGACGACCTGGTCGTTGGGGACGCTGAACATCTTCGTGGGGTAGTTGTCCCTGAGGTCCTGTTTGTACATAAACGGCAGCTTGGTGATGTCCTCGAGGGTCTTGATGTCCTCGGGCCTCACCCCTTTCTGGACCATCTTGTTGCGGTAAAACTGATTGTTCTCGTAGAGATTGGCGATCAGTTTCTGCAGCATGTCGAGCTGGAGCTCCTTGATGCGCTCCGGCGGCATGCACTCGATTTCCTTGTTCCAATATGCCATGGTAATCACGCATGGGATTCTAACATTGTTTAAAACACTATCGGGAATGTCAGGTTTACCTGTGAACAACGGTAGGTTCTCAGTCCCTGGTGATACCCTTGTTGGCCATGCCGACGGCGATCTTGATCATCTTCTGCATGCAGGGTTCCGCATAGAAGTCCTTCCTCACCGTCAGCTGTCCGAACAGGTCGTCGGGGTTCTTCCCCTTCAGGTCCTCAATGTCCCTGATACCTAGGAGGTACAATCCGCGGCAGCACTTCTCGCTGACCGACGGCAACTTGCGCAGTTTCTCGACGACCGCTCTCTCATCATCGGACATGGGAGGCATGTCCCCGCCCAGTCCGCACGCTGCTTCTGCCATGTCCGGGGAATCGGATAACGACATTATATAATGTCTGGCCTCCATCCGGTGACATGGACCAGGCGGACCGCTGGAATGACCTCTACAGGACGCAGAGACGTGCCTGGAGAGGGGTCACCGATCCCGGGGAGCTGCCGTTCCCGGAGGGCTCCAGGCTGTTGGAGGTCGGGTGCGGCAACGGGAAGACCCTCGAGGCGCTGAGGGATTCGGGTTACGACGCGGTCGGGATCGATTTCTCGGAGGAGGCGGTGAAGGCCTGCCGCGAACTGCTGGGGGATTCGGCCGAGGTGATATGCGCTTCCGTATTGGACATGCCGTTCGGCGACGACAGCTTCGACGGCGCCCTGCTCTTCCACGTCCTGGAGAACATCCTGCCGGAGGACGTCCCGAGGGCCGTTTCCGAGATAGCGAGGACGGTGAGGGACGGCGGATACGTGAAGGTGCGCGTCTTCGCCGCGGGGGACCTCCGTTCCGAGAAGGGCGAGAGGACATCCGAGGACACCGTGGTCAGGGGGAACGGGATAAGGTACCGCTACTTCACCGAGGATTCCCTGAGGGCATGCTTCCCAGGATTCCCCTGCGGGGACATCCGCACGGTCACCGAGAGCACACGCTTCGGAGCCTCCCGCTCCCGCATCGAGGCGGTGTTCTCGATACGGAAGTGCCAGCATACCGAAAACCGATGATTTTCGAACCATCCCCCGTACCGTCCCGGCGAAGGACACATTTATAACTGGGACGCCTTATCGCACATCATGAAGAAATGCCCGAAGTGCGGGAAGGAGAACGACGACGACGCCATCTTCTGCGACGCATGCGACTGGAAGCTCAACATGAGATACGCCGAGAACGGCGAGGCCAAGTACCTGATCAACTCCAGGATGTTCGCCATCGGATCGCTGGTCCTGGGAATAATCTCGGTGGTGCTCCTGCCCTTCTCATTCTACATCGGGTCCGCCATCTTCGGTGCCATAGGAATGTTCCTCGGAGGGTACACACAGTCCTTCGTCCGCGTCACCGGCGTCAAGGACGAGAAGAAGAAGGTCTTCATGGGCATCGCCATCGTCGGTCTTGCGGTCTCGGTTATCGGATTCATGTTCGGATTCGCCCACCTGTTCTGAGGGTGACTGATGGCCCTCTACCGCGGAAAGTACATCCTCCAGGGACTGGACGAGATCCCTCCCGAGATGGAGAAGGATTTGGATCTGGCCTACGACCTGTGCAGGGAGCTGAAGGACAGCTCCCCCTGCGAGATGTGCGGCAGATGCTGCCACCAGCCCTACATCACCGTCCGCGACTGCGAGGTCGACAGGGTGGCCGAGGCAGCGGGAGTGGACCTGTATACCTTCGCTACGGAGTTCCTCTACAGGGAGGACGACCGCTGGCTCTTCACGAAGACCAACCCCTGCGCCTTCCTCAGGGACGATAACAAATGCAGGATCTGGACCGGCAGGCCGGAGATCTGCGACGACTTCCCCTACATGGTGTCGATGTTCATGGGGAGGGTGTACCTCGCGATAACCCATCCGGACCACGACATCATGGACGATCTGGAGTACATGGACGACACGTGGCCGTGCACCAGGATAATAAAGTCCCGCATCAGGGGCATGGTGGACGAGGCCCGCAAGAAGCGTCAGTCCAGATCGTGAGCCCTTATGTGCTCCAGGAACTGTTCCGAGTAGAGCGACGGCTTGATGATGTGGCCGACGTTCTCGATCCTCATGACCTTGCAGTTCGGGATCCTGTCGGATATGTAATCACCGAGCTTGGGTTCCACCATGATGTCCGACAGGCCGTGTATGGATAATGTCGGAGCTTTGATATCCTTGACCTTCTCCCTGGTGTCGAACTCGTCCAGCGCGTTCATCTGCAGCTTCAGCCCGTGGGGGTTCAGCCCCTCCAGGGACCTGAGCTTCCTGCCCTTGGCCTCCAGTCCGGAGAAGAAGTCCTCGGTGAAGCAGAACGCGTTGGTCATCATGCTGATGTATTCGGGGGAACCTCCGCCGATGGCGCAGTCGCAGATCCCGTTCATGAAGTAGCTGGAACGGGCCGGTCTGTAGGCGTACGCGGATATGAGTGTGAGTGAGAGCAGCCTCTCGGGGAACTGTACCGCATACTCCTGCATTATGTGGGCGCCCATGGACCATCCGAGGTAGTGGGCCTTCCCGAGCTTGAGGTAGTCCACCAGCGCCTTCAGGTCATTGACGAACATCTGCGACCTGATCCCCTTCTCCATGGGATACGCGGTGAGTCCGGCGCCCCTGTTGTCGAAGGTGATCACGCGGTACCCCTCGTCCACCAGATCCGGTATGAGGGCCTTGAAGAAGGACGTGTCCCCGCTGAATCCGGTGACGAGGACGACGGGAGTGCCAGACCCCTCGTCGTGGTAGTGCATTGTGATATCGTTGATCTCCGCGAACGGCATTTCAGATGACCTTCTTACAGTGCATTCGCACCGTGATGCTGGGGTGATTGTGCGATTTGGGATTTAATGGTGTTGTTCGCCGGACGAATATCCTTATTAATAAGAGCGTAATCCGAGTTCTGCGGGAGAACCGCAAGAGGAAAGAAAATGACTACCGAAGGAAAGCTCGGAACGAGGATCAGAAAGTACAGGGAGAAGCTCGGATTGACACAGGAGCAGCTCGCACTTAACGCAGGACTCGATGCCGCTTTCCTTGCCGATGTGGAGGAGGACAGGGTCTACCCCACCATCGGAACGATCATCAGGCTCTCCAGGGCATTGGGACAGAGGGTCGGGACCTTCATGGACGACCAGTACCTGCCCGACCCCATCATCATGAGGAGGGGTTCCCTCCACGAGGAGACCGACTCCGCCAGGGGAGCGAAGGGACACTACCACTACTACCCCCTGGGATCCGGAAAGACCGACAGGCACATGGAGCCCCTGTACATCAGGATCGAAGTGGACGAGGAGAAGGCCATGTCGTCCCACGAGGGAGAGGAGTTCATGGCCGTCATCTCCGGAAAGGTGCTCATCAGATACGGCACGGTCGAGGAGGTCCTGGAGAAGGGAGACACCGTCTACTACAACTCCGTCGTACCCCACTTCGTCGGCGCCATAGACGGACCCGCAGAGATCCTGGCCGTCCTGTACGTCCCCAACTGAGGTGAACGGATATGGTCTGCATACCCAGGAAGGAGGCGACCAGCAACGAGAGGCTGGGCGACCTCCTGGACAAGTGCGTGAGGAACTGGCCGGACAACGATGCCATCGTGTACTACGACAGGGACCTCAGGCTCTCATGGAGGGAGTGGGGAGCGTCCGTCGAGCAGGTTGCCAAGGGACTGATGGCGATGGGCGTCCAGAAGGGCGACAAGGTCGCTGTGTGGGCAACCAACGTCCCCGATTGGATCACCCTGATGTTCGCGACCGCCAAGATCGGCGCCATCCTGCTTACTATCAACACCAACTACCAGAGCGCGGAGCTGGACTACGTGCTCAAGCAGTCGGACATGAACTACCTGTTCCTGATCGACGGGATCAAGCACGTCAACTATCTGGACATCGTCTACGACCTGATCCCCGAGCTGAAGGAGCAGCCCAGGGACACGTTCCACAGCGAGAAGTACCCCCACCTGAGGAAGGTCTGCTTCCTGGGTCCGGAGAAGCACCGCGGCATGTACTCCATGTCCGAGGTCAGGTCACTGGCCATCGCCACGTCCGACATCGAGTACAAGGAGCGCGTGGATTCGGTGGACGTCCACGACGTGACGATGATGCAGTACACCTCGGGTACCACCGGGTTCCCGAAGGGCGTGATGCTCACGCACTTCAACATCGCCAACGACGGCTACTGGCTCGGGGCCAACATGAACTACGGTCCCACCGACCGTCTGAACATCAACGTCCCGCTGTTCCACTGCTTCGGATGCGTGCTCGGTGTGATGGCGTGCATCAACCACGGCGTGACCATGTGCTTCTGCGAGACATTCGACCCCGTGGCCGTCATGTCATCGATCGAGGGCGAGAGGTGCACGTCCGTGTACGGCGTCCCGACCATGTACATCAGCATGCTGGAGCACAAGCTGTTCCCCAAGTTCGACTTCTCGTCCCTGAGGACCGGTATCATGGCTGGGTCCCCCTGTCCCATCAAGGCGATGGAGCAGGTCGTGGACAAGATGAACATGAAGGAGATCACCATCGTCTACGGTCTGACCGAGGCATCGCCTGGAATGACCCAGACAAGGTACGACGAACCGTCAATAGAGAAGAAGTGCTCCTCCGTCGGCAAGACGCTGCCCGGTATCGACACCGTC
>JAEEGK010015930.1_pt1 | contig 16583 bp, 7 predicted proteins | sample 8958771 | NCBI WGS metagenome assembly JAEEGK01 (sample SAMN16246547, study PRJNA631951) | gut metagenome | biome: gut microbiome; feature: rumen; material: SC-attached | host: Bos | place: Iran: Karaj | collected 2018-10 | reverse complement strand
TGGGGATTGGGGATTGGGCCCAATCCCCAATCCCCAATCCCCAATCCCCAATCCCCAATCCCCATTTTATAAAATATATATAATCTTTTAAATTATTCATATATTTTATTATTTTTTTTTAATTTATTTAATTTAAATAATTTTATTATTAATTTATTTACAAAATATTTTCATTATGTATATATTAATTTATAACTAATTTATAATTTAATAAATATAGTAATTTTCATTAATCTCCAAATCATCAAAATTAAATTCATCTTTTATTTCATTTTTATTTTCAATATTTTTTTCATTCAAATTATTTTCCTCATTAATTTCATTTAATATTTTTTTATTAGAGGAATTATTTGTAAAATTACAATTAATATTATCAATATCTATTTCTTTATTTTTTTTCTTATTTTTTTTATCACTTTTAATTTCATTTAAATACAAAAATTTATTAATTAACATACTTTCTTTTACTCTTATAATTTCTTTTATTTTTTTTTGAGATAAATTTTCTTTTTCATCATATTTTTTTAAATCAGTGAATTTTCTTTTTTTAATATCATTATTTTGTTTTTCTAAAGAATGTTTTTTTTCTTCTTTTTTATTTATTATGAAATTATCTAAAGAATTAGTTACATTTAAATTTTTATCGTTTTTTAAATGTTTATTCATATCTAATAAATCATATATTTTATTCATTAATCTTGCAGTCATATAACTATCAAATAAAGCATTATGAAATTGATTTTCATTATTTTCTAAATTGAAATAATTACAACAATGTTTTAAACTACTGAAATTTAAATAAAATCCTTCATTAACTTTACTTATTACATTTTGAAATATTCTCATTGTACATCTGAATTTTTTTGGTGAAATTGTTTTTAATTTCCAATATTTTAATTCTTTATTTATCATTTCTAAATCAAAACTTGCATTATGTGCAAAAATAATACTATCTCCAATAAAATTTAAAAAATTTTCTAATGTTGTCTTCTGATCTGCATAAACATTTTTATAATATTTATCATAATCATCATTTTTAATTTTATGAATACTTATTAATTTTTCATTCATTATTTTTCTAGATTTTAAATATATATGAAATTGAACTCCAGTTAAACGTCCATTTTTAATTTCATTTGCTCCAATTTCAATTACATGGTCATTTTTTCCTAACCCTGTTGTTTCTGTATCTAAAACTATGTATCTTCCAATTTTAGGAGGAATATTATATAAATAATTATATTTTTTATAATCATCTTCAATATTATTTTTTGAAAAATTCATTTAAATTTAAATTAAAATAAAAAAAATTAATAATTTTTTATTATAAATATTAGAATAAATATAACATTTTTTAATCATTTATTATTTATTTATTGATATTAAATTCTATAAAAATTTTATATTAAAATAAATAATTGTGTTTATTTATATTTAAATATAATATATTTTTTGGTAATAAATAATTATAAATAAAATGAAATATTAAAAATAATAAATAAATAATAATAATAATATTTAAACTTTTACACTTTCCAAAATTTACTAATTTTATAAATTTTCTTCATTATTAAATTCATTATTTAGAATATCATTTTTACAAATAGGACAGTTATTTTTATTATTATTAAACCATCCTTCAATACAATTTTTATGAAATATATGAAAACAAGGCAAAGTTTTAACAGTATCATCTATTTTATAATTTTCCATACAAATAATACATTTTTTAATATAATGTTCTTCAGATTTTTCAATAACTTTCATATATTTTTTATCTATATTAAAAACTGGTAATCCTCTCATAATATTTTCAATTTTTTGTTGTCTTATAAAATCATTTGAATCTAAATTAAAATCCAAATAATATAAATCTCTTTCCATAAAAAATTCATTTAAAAGTCTTAATCTTTCTTGTAAAGATTGATTTCTCGTTCTAATACTTGAATGTATTCTAGTTATTACATTATAATTATTAGATGTTGAATTATTTGTATTTGTATTATTTATTTCACTTAGTTCATTATTAATAACATTATTATTTCTTTCTCTTTCTCTTTCTATTTCATTATTTATTCTTTCAATACATTGTTCTTTTGTTTTACCATATTTTAATATACATTTTGTTGAATTAATAACATAACCAGATTTGGGGCTACATTTTAAAACAAAAATTTCTAAATCACCTATTGTTATTGTGTCTCCTCTTTCAACATATTTATGCATTCCTGATAGAAAATAAGGTTTATAATAGCGTTCAATTAAAAACGAAGAATTTTTTTTATCTTTAATTTTATTATTTTGATTATTTTGATTATTTATAATTGCTATTGTTATAGAACGTAATTGTTCAATATCTTTATTTAAAATTGTTATTTGAGTTTCATTATTTATAACACCATAAGAAGGAATACAATTTCTTATATAAAGATCATAACTATGTATTCTAGTTAATGTGTTTTGTAATATACTTAATTGTGATGGATATGGAGTGTTAATAATATTTTCTTTTATATAATTATCTGAATCATTTTCATATTTTGTATTTGTTATTATAAAAGCTTTTGTTATTGGAATAATATTACTATAAAATTGATTACATCTTATTAATGTTTCAGAAGAAACTTTTCCACTCATATAATTTGGAGTAGTGCTTAAAACTTTAAATTCATAATTTCCTATTAAAAATATTTTTCCTTTGTTTAATAATCTAGATTTAAATTGAAAAAATGGTAAAATTATATTATGCATAATATTATTATAAGATTCAATTTCATTTAAATTTTCATTATCATTGAGTTTATCTTTATTTATTAATAAATTAACAGTTTTAAAAGAAGGTGTATTTAATGTATTTATTTCTCGAAAAGGTAAATGACGTAAAAAAAAACTCATACAATTTTTACATTTTACGCACCTTTTTTTATTATTGAAACTTTTTATAAATAAATATTCTTTTTTAATTTCATTTATGTTATTATCAGGAAAATTTATTAAATGTTTACAATTATCACATTCAATATTTTCGTTAATTCCATTATCTACTAATATTTTTTGACAATTTGGACATTTAATAAAATAATCTCTTGAATCTGGGTCGGAATTTAAATGATACCCGTAAATTTCTTTGTTTTGAAAAGATTCTTCATTTACTTTTGTGTCTATTTGTTGAAAACCTTGTTTATGTGCTTTAGAAAATGAAGAAAATTTTTGTAATTGAGTTCCCATTTTAATTTTTGTGAATAATTAATAAATCTTAATAATAATTAAAAATATAATAATAATTTTTAATATTTATTTTTTTAAAGTTAATTATTAATTTATATATTTATTTTAATTATTATTGTTTTCTATATTTTTTTGTTCATTAATATTATTTTCATTTTCTAATAAATTATTTTCTTCATTATATTTAACAGTTATTTTCATTGCTTTTTCTTTTACATTATGTGTATCATATTTTGGATTAAAATTAGTTTTAATATTTTCTTTTTTATTTTTATTATTTTTTGAATTATTTGTTTTTTTAATTAATTTATTTTTAAAAAAATATTCTTTTTCTTTTTCATTTGGTTCTCTTACATCCATATTTTTTAATAACAAAACACATCCATCATTTATTAAAAATGGAAAATTTTCAATAAATGTTTCTTTATAATCTTTTAAAGGAATAAATCCTAAATTTAAAATTTCATCCATAAAATAATTCATTTCATTTATATATAATTTAATTCCATAAAATTCTTCATAATTTTCAATGTTATTAAATTTAATTTTTGATAAATACGTTTTAATTAAATTTTCTACAGTAATTTTTTTATTAATTATTAATTCATATGGTTCAGATATTTTCCAATTAAAATGATCAAATATTCTTATAGAAAAATTAATTAAATCATTTTTATTTACATTTTCTTCATTTGAAATAAATAAATTATCATTATTAATATATTGACAAATTAAAGTATCATTTTCCTTAAAATTATTTTCTATTATTTCATTTTCATCTAAATATATTTTACCAGGTTTAAAATTATTTTCTTTTCTTAAAAATAATTTTTTATTTTCTTCTTTATTAAATTTTTCATTTCTTTCAATTTTTTCAATTAAATTTTTTAAATTTAATGTTTTATCAATTAATATTATTCCTAAATCAATAATTTTATAAGGATAAATAGCGAAAATATTATAATCATTAATATATTGTTGAACTTTTAATTTTATATCATTTTCAGAAACAGGAGTTCCAAATGCAATATATAAATTCAAAACTTTTGTTGAATATTTTTCAATTTTTTCAGATAATTTTTTTATTTCAACTCCATTATGACTATTTTTTTTCATTATAAATGTATCAATTGAAATATTTAATATTTTACTTATTTCTAATTTTAAATCTTTTATTGTTTTTTTTGGATTTATTTCTAAACTTTTATTAAATGAATATGATTTAACTGTTACTTTTTTTATTTTTTTTAATGTTTCTGTTGAAATAGGTTCATTGAATAAAACTTTTATATTTGGAATTTTTGATTCAAAATAATTAATAAAAGAACTTTCTTTAAAAGATTTATTAATTTCAATGTATAATTTTAAATTATCGTTATTAAAAAAATCTTTTCCTTTTGTTTCTTTTTTAAATTCTATAAAATTAAAATTATTCACACTATAATCTTCTTTTTTAATTATTAATAAATTATTAACATTTTCATTATTTAAATTTAAATTATTTTTAATATTATTTGATAATTCTTCAAAATTCATATTTTTATTTATTTTAATTTTTTGAAAATTTTTTTCTATTTCATTTTTATTTTGTTTTAAATAGTTTTCATTCCATAAAATAATATCAACAAACAAATCATTAGGATCAAATTTTTCAAATTCTTCATTTTCTTTTTTTGTTTCTAAATCATAAATAAAATTGCTTGTAAAATTTAAATTTTCAAGAATTTCTTCATCTTTTTCTTTTTCAAATACATTTAAAATTTTACTTTTTCTATTATCATAAATTATTATTCTTCCTTCTAATGTTTTATCTATTTGATATAAATCATAAATTTTTATTTTAAAATTTTTTAAAGTTTCAGTTTTTTTAATTCTTATAAAATCAACTTTATTATCGTGATTTATTTTTAAATTTATATAACTTAATCTTTCTTTTTCTTCTTCAATTTGTTTTCTATAAATTTCTTCTTCTTCGTTAATATCATTTAATAAATTTTCATTAACTTTAAAATTTAAATTTTTTATATTTTCTATTTCAGAATTTTCAATATAAAATAATAAATAAGCTGTATTATCATTTTGATTATTTTCATTTCCTTTTATTTTATCATATAATTCATTAAAATTTTCAATTTCATAAACATTACTATCATCAAATTTATACCATTTATTATCATCTTCATAATTTTTAATAATAGAATAATAATGACCATTCATTGCACTTCCTGAATGAACTATTATTCCATACAAAAAATAATTTTTTTTTATTCCATTTATTTCTTCTATTTTTTCAGGAAATTCAAATTCTGTATTTATTTTTTTTTTAATTCCTCTTATTAAATCATATTCAAATCGATTTAAACATAAAATTAAATTTTTTGGAAATTTTTTAATTTTCATATAACTTTCAGCTATTACTTTTTTATTACATTTTTCACAAAAATACATATTATCTTTTTCCATAATTTCTATTTTAAATATTTCTTCAAAACTTTTTTCTAAATTATTAATTTTCATTTTTAAATTAGATTTAACTGGTAAACTCAAATCAATAAATTCTTCAATTCTTGATGAAACATTTTCACATTCTTTACATTTTATATTATATTCAATTTCTCCTTGAAAAATTGTATTATAAAAAGATAAGTTTATTGAATCAAATAAAACATGTAAAAGTTCTTGAATGTCATTTTGTTCAGACACCTCATTTTGAGTCCATTGAAAACTTCTAGTAAGACCTGTTGTTTCTTCTGAAGAACGAAGTTTAAGATATAATCTAGAAAATAATTTATTTATTTGATAAGGGATACAATCAATTTTTGGACCTGATTTTTTAAAATTATATTCATAATTAAATATATTATATCTAAAATTAGGAGACATATATAATATTTGAATTAATGAATTTAAATAACATGTGTTTCCATGATTATATAAACCAACGAATTTATTTGATATATTTGAATCTTTATTTTGATTATTATTATTGTTGTTGTTATGTTTTTTAGGTAAAAAAATTTCAATTGACATTATTAATATTTTTATTATTAATTTAATAATATATTTAAAAATTAAAATATTAAGCAAAAAAAAAATTAATTTTTATTAACCACCCAATTTAATAATCCCGCTTTATCTTTATCCCAATTAAGATTTGTATATAATTTTCTAAAAGCGATATCAGGATCATAAATAGGTCTTGCATATTTTAAAATAGTTTCATGTAATTGTGGATTAATTTTTTTTAAATCATCTGTTTTAATAGTAATAACATCTGTAGGTAAAATAGGTAAAAAATAAACATCTATTTTTTTATTTTTTGCTGCATAATATTCTCCATACATATCTTTTTCCCCAAATTCCATAATATCTAAAACTTCTTCATATACACTATTTAAATCAGTTTCAGGGGGTCTTGCCTCTCCTTGATAATTAAATTTTTTAAGCTGTAATTTTTTTAAATAATTCACAAAATCATTTTCACTCATAACATTTGAATTTCTTAGTATATAATTATTTATTTTTATTCTAACTAAACATTTAATTGCTCCACTTTGAATAATACAATATTCATTTAAATGGCTTCCAATTTGAATAAAAGGTTCATATGAATTTAAACTTTTTTTATTTGTTCTTAAACAATATTTTAAAATATTACTAATTGGTTCTTTTTTAAATATTGTAATTGAATAATAAAATTTAATTTGACTTAATAATTCTTTTTCATGTAAATCTTTAACTAATCTTGTATAAAATCTTTTTTTAATAACAACTAAATCACTTTTGGTATTTGGAATTGCAGTTGCAGTTCTAGGGCAATCATATAATAAAGCTAATTCTCCAAAGCCATTTCCTGCTACTACACTTGCTAAAAATTTTAATTTAGTTTTTCCGTCTTTTTGATCTATATCATACATATATATATCTACACATCCTCTTAATACGAAATAATAGGCATCTCCTTCATCTCCTTGTTTAAATATTATTTCACCTCTATTTAATGTTCTAGAATATATATATTTACATATTTCTTTATGAATTTTAGACATTTTAAAACTTTGAAATACTTTAAAATTTCCAGTTAATCTCATAAGTTCAAATAAATCATCATCTGTTCTTTCTTCCGTTGGAATTTTTAATAAACGTTCAAATCTTTGTCGAGCTAAATCAAAATCTGATAATGTTTCAACCATGTATTTATATAATTATTTAATAATCACAAGAAATATTATTATAAATATAATATTGAATTAATTTATTTTTTTATATTTATATTTTTTTTTTAATAAGAATATTTTTATTTATTTTTTATTTGAATAAATAATGATAGATATTAATTCTGAAGAATCAAAAAACGCAGTAAGAATGTCATGGAATATTCTCCCTAATAATGTTTTAGATTTACAAAGATATATAGTACCACCTGCTATTTTATATACCCCTTTAAAAATAACAGAAAATCTTCAAATATTAGAATATGAACCTATTAAATGCAAAAATTGTAAATGTATTTTAGCCCCAAGTTTTCAAGTAGATTTCAAATCAAAAGCATGGATGTGTCCATTTTGTGAAACAAAAAATTTTTTTCCAAAAATTTATGCCGAAGCTATTTCGGAAGAAAACTTACCTGCTGAATTAATGCCAGATAGTACAACTATAGAATATAAATTAAATAATAAACCGAGTAAATATCCTATTTTTTTATTTATAATAGATACAGCAGTAGATGAAAGTGAATTAAATGAATTAAAAGAAACAATTCAATCAAATTTAAGTAGCATACCTCCTGATTGTGAAATAGGAATAATAACTTACGGAATGATGTGTAATTTAGTAGAATTAGGTTTTTCTGATTTTCCAAAAATGTTTGTTTTTAAAGGAGATAAAAAATATACTCCAGAAGAAATTAATACTCAATTAGGTCTATTAAATAAAAGTGACCCTAGAATGCAAAGTCAAAACGGAAAAAAATTTTTTGTTCCTTTAAAAGATTGTGAATTTTCAATAAATAGTTTTTTAGATGATTTATTTCCTGACCCATTCCCTCAAGGTTTTGAAGAACGTAAAGCAAGTTGTTTAGGATTAGCTATAAATGTTGCTGTTTCTTTATTAGAAGCAGTTCATAGTGGAGATCCAAGTAGGATATTAATTTTCGCGGGGGGACCATGTAATATAGGAAATGGAAAAATAGTAGATGTTAAACTTAAAGAAACAATAAGAAATTATTTAGATTTTGATAAAGGAAATGATAACACAAAATATTTTAAAGATGCACTTAGATATTATAGTGATATAGCAGATAGAGCATTTAAAGCAAATCAAATAATTGATATTTTTTCATGTTGTTTAAATCAAATTGGTTTATTAGAAATGGCATTTTTAGTTGAAAGAACAGGAGGATTAATGTTATTAACTGATTCATTTAGCACAAGTTGTTTTAAAGATACATTTAAGAAATTATTTGAATATGATGAAGAAAATAATTTAAAAATGTGTTTCAAAGGAAAAACTGAAATTTTTATTACAAAACCATTGGAATTAAAAGGTGCTTTAGGTCATTTAGTATCATTAAATCAAAAAACATTAAATATGGTAAGTGATTATCCAATTGGTGAAGGAAAAACAAGAGTTTGGAATTTAGGAGGGTTAGATCAAACATCAACTTATACATATATTTTAGATGTTAATAGTAAAGCTAAAAATAATAATTTGAGATATGTTACTATTCAATTTTGTACTTCTTATATTGCTAGTGATCTATCAACTCGTTTGAGAGTTACTACAATTAGAAGAAAGTTATGTCCTGATTTAAAAGGAAATAAATATGAAGTTGCTCAAAGTTTCGATCAAGAAACTGCAGCAGTTTTATTAAGTAAAATGGCAATATTAAAAGGAAGAACTGAAGAACGTATTGATGTTTTAAGATGGATAGATAAAATATTAATTCAACTTACTTCAAGATTTGCTGAATATAATAAAGATGATATAAATTCATTTAAATTGACAAAAGAATTTGCATATTTTCCTCAATTTATTTTTTATTTAAGACGTAGTTTTGTTATTCAAAATTTTAATGCATCTCCCGATGAAGTAACCCAATTTAAAACATTATTATTAAGAGAAAATGTTATAAATGGAACAATAATGATTCAACCTGCAATATTTAGTTATTCGGCAGAAAATCCTGAAAGCACACCAGTTTTTTTGGAAGTAGGAAATATGAAATCCGATGTTGTTTTATTATTAGATGCATTTTTCTTCGTATGTGTTTGGTTTGGGGAAGATGTATGTAAATGGAGAGATGCTGGATATCAAAATGATCCTGAATATGAAAATATAAAATTAATGTTAGATAATCCAATGGATTATGCTCAAAGTATTATTAGTGATAGAATGCCTGTTCCTAGATTTATTTCAGCTGATTATGCAAGTGGGCAAGAAAGACTTATAAAAAGTACATTAGATCCTAATTTAGGAGGTGCTCAAGGATTAAAAGAAGGTTATTTTGTGTCTGATGATGTGAGTTTGAAAACTTTTATGGATTTTTTAATAAAAAAAGCTGTTTCTAGTGCGAATAATTAATTTAATATGAATATAAATTAATTTAATAATAAAAATATTTTCACATTTAAATTGAATTTAAATTATTAAATATTATTTAATTTTTTAAATTAATTATTTTTTTTTATGGAAAAAGAAAATTTAGAAGTAAAAATAAAAGAAAAAAATTTTATTTATAAAGAAGAAGAAATTAATTATTATAAATTAAAATATGAAAAATATAAAACAAAATATAATGTTATTTTAAATGAAAATAAAATGATTGTTCAAGAAAAATTGAAATTAATTGAAGAAATAAATTCTTTAAATATTAAATTAAAAAGTGAAAAATTATTAAGAAAATCATTTGAAGATAAAATTAATAAATTTATAATAAATAATCAAATAAATAAAGAAAAAGAATTAAAAAATAAAGACATAAATTTAACATCTTCAGAATTAAAACAAAAAAATGAAAATTTAATAAGTTCAAAATTTGATATGCAAAGTATTTTAAATTCATTAAAAATAGATTTTATAGATTATGGAAAAGATTCAATAAATTATTATAAAAAATTAACAAATAAAGAAAACAAAATAAATAAATTAGAAAAAATTTTAAAAATTTGGGTTGAAATTGGAAATACATTAAAAAAAGGTGTGAATGTAACAATAAATTCATTAATAACATTTTCAGAAAATTTAGTTTTAGAACAAATGGATATTTTTGATGAATGTCCTGATTTAGTAAGTTTAATATACGTTTTACAAGGAAATATTAATGAGATAATAAATCAATTAAAAGTTTTTGTATCTTCTCTTGATAATTTTTTTATAAATGATATAGATAATTTTATTCATGATTATATAAATGAACTTAAAGAAACAAAAAATAATTTTTTAAAAGAAATTGAAGAATTTGATAATATTAAAAATAAATTTTTACCTTTAAAAAAAGTAAATATTAAAGAAAATCAAAAAGAAAATTATATTAATGTTTATAATTTAAAAGAAATTGCTAAATATGAACATATATGTCAAATTAATAAAATTTTATTATTAATTCAAATTGATTTACCTGAAAAAATTAGTTTATTTTGTTGGTCTTTATTTTCTTTTTTTAAACAATGTTTTAATATTTTTAATAAAATTGAAAATAATATTAATGATAATTTAGAAAAAATTAGTGTTAAAATTATTGAAAAAGAAAAGATATTAAAATCAATGGAAGATTATAAAACAAATTTTATTGAGAATTTAAATATTGTTAATAAAAATTTATTAAGAAAAGAAGGTTATTTAAATATGAAAGAAAAAAATAATAATAACAATTCTTTTAAAAAATATTACATTAAATTTATAAAAGGTGAAATTGTTTATTACAAAATATTAAAAAATTCATCATCATCAAATAATAATAAATACATAGATCAAATAGATTTAAAAACTCAAAAAAAAATTTGCGATCTTTTATTTTGTAATGTAAAAAAAATAGATAAAGATTATGATTATCCTTATTGTTTTGAATTAATAGGAGCTAATTTAAAAAAAACATATATTTTTCAAGCAGATTCAAATATAGATGCAGAAGAATGGGTAAACGCAATTAGAAATGCAGTTGGGAATCAAATATCATTATATGATGATTATAATAACAATAATGAAAATAATATTATAAATAATAACTATAATAATAATAATGAAAATATTATTGAAGATGAAAATAAAGATAAAAAAATTATTGAAAAATTAATAGAAAAATACCCTTGTTCAGATTGTGGAGCTAAAAATCCAACTTGGATAAGTGTAAATTGGTTGACTATGATTTGTATTGATTGTTCTAGTGTTCATAGAAGTTTAGGTGTTCAAATATCAAAAATTAGGTCTTTAACTTTAGATAATTTAGATAAAGATTTAATAGATTTAATTGAAAATATTGGAGAGGATAAAATTAATAATTTATTAGAAGAAAATATTCAAAATTTTGAAAAACCAAAAATAAATTCAGTTTTTAGTGAAAAAGAAAAATTTATTATAGATAAATATAAAAATAAAAAGTTTATGAAAAAATTAAATGAAAATGAAATTGAAAATATTGAAAATAAAATATTTTTATCTATTGAAGAAGATAATTTAATTCAAATATATTTTTTATTAAAATTAGGATTATGTGATATAAATAAAAATTATGAATATAAAGATGAAAAATATTCATTTATACATCATGCAGCAAAAATTGGAAAATTAAATTCTTTTAAATTAATTTTAAATTTAGGAGGAGAAATTAATTTAATTGATAATAAAAATTTAAAACCAATGGATTATGCTACAATATATAAAAAAGTAAGAATAATTTTAATATTATTTTTTAGATAGATATAGTAGATTATATAATTGAAAAAATGGAAGAAAAATAATATATTTTTATAAATATAGAATTGTGAATATATATTTTTTAATATCACAGTTTAATTATTTTATATTAATTAGTGTTTAAAAATAAAATAAGTAAAGATTTTTAATCATTTTTATATTTGTTTTTAAAATATTTAATTATAAAATTAGCATAATTTTTTTATTTATATATTATTATATTATTTTCAATAATCTTAAAATTATTTTGGATTGTTTTTATATTATATATATTTTTTTAATTATATTTTATATAATAAAATTAAAATATTATAATCTTATTTCTCATTAATAATAATTATTAATATTAATTAATTTATATACTTTAAAAATTATTTTATATTATTTAAATCAAATTGTAAAAATGATTTATGATAATTCAAATACAAATGAAGATGATAATGAAATTGATGAAGAAACTTTTGAAAAACAATTATCTGAACAAATAGATGTATATTTTAGTTATCATGAATTTATAGACCAAAATTCATTACCAGAATTTTTAGATTCTATAGGATTATCAGAATGGAATTCTCCAGATGATATTGCAGTTTTATGGAAGAGTTTAAAGAATTATTCTAATGAAGGAAAGGTAAATAAAGAAAATACAAAGAAAGGTTTATATAATTTTATAACAGATCAACCTGAAGATGATATAAATCGTATGAGTGTTTGTGTTGCAAGAAAATCAACTTCTATAAATCCAGTTTTAAATAATATAAATAATAATATTGATTATTTATTATCTAATCAACAAAAAGAAAATGATATAGAAAAAATAATATCTGAATCAGATGAAAATATATTAAGAAAATTATTATGTATATTTAATATATTATATCTTAATAATAGAAAAAAAATAAAATTAGATGAAATTGAACATACATTAAAAATGTATAATTTTTTAGGATTTTCTACTAATTATATTATTAATTTTTTAATTTCTTTTAGTAAATATGATAAAAACGAAAATTCTTTTGAAATTATAAATAAAAAATATGAATCAATTCAAACTAAAATTTTAATTATAGTAAATAAATATAAACAAACATATTTATCTTTTTCATTAACAAAAAGAAATGAAAATAATATTTACGGTGATAATCCAATTTCATATAACAATGTTATAGATGATTTAATAAACATTGAAAAAGAATGTGAATGTTATACTGCATTTTTAAGTAAAGATAGAGAAACAAATAATAAAGAATATTTAATTAAAGAAATTTTATTTTTAAATGAAAAAAGATTAGGAAAAATAGAAACTTTAAGAAATTATTTTGAAAAATTTACTATGAATATCAAAAATTTACAAGAAGAATATCAAGAATTAAATCAAAAATTTTTAAATCGAAATGAGAATGATGATGATACAGAACAAATACAAAATTTGTTAGATGAAATTAATATTTTAAAAAATGAAAAAGATTTAAAAAATGAAAAAATTGAAGATTTACAAAAAGATATTATTAATAAAGAAGCTAAAATACAAGAAATTATTAATAAATATAATGAACAAGATCTTGAAATAGAAAATTTAAATAAAAATTTAAATGATTTAAAATTACAAAATGAACAACTTAAAAAAAATTACGATGAAGGAATAACACATATTTTAGATAAAATAAAATTCGATAATGATTATAATAATGAAAATAAAAATTCATTTCAAAAAAATTTAATAAATAATATTAATAAAAAAGTTAATAATAATAATAATGATGATAATAATTTAGATGAAAATTATTTAGAAAATAAAGATAATAATGATGATAATAATAAATACAAAGGAATGAATTATAATTCTTTAATAGATTATTCAAATAAATTAGATAAAGATAATCAATATTTAAATAATAGAATAAAAGAATTTGAAAATCAAATTCAAAAATTAGAAAAACAAATTGATATGAATAAAAATAATTATGAATCATCAAAAAAAGAAATTTTTGTTTTAAAAAGTGAAAATGCAAAATTAAAAACTAAAATAAATGATTTACAAAATGATTTAGAAACAAATAATATGTTTAGACCATCGAATATTAATAATTTAAGAATAAGTAGAATAAGTAATGCAAATAATAATTTTAATTTTGATAAAAATAAAATAGGAATAACAAAAAAAGATTATTCAAAAAATATTCAAAAAGAATTGTATGGTAATATTGAAGAAGAAATGGAAGTTGATTTGACAAGTAGTAATGCAAAAAAATTTTTCTTAACAAAAAACCAAGAAAATAATATAAACATATTAAAAAATGATAATAAAATTATTAAAGAAAATGTAATAAAAAAAAGTAATAATCCTTTTGGTAATAAAATAAAAGTTGATAATTATAAAAAAGATAATAATCCTTTTAAGATTTCAGAAGAAAATAATATTAATATAAATAATGAAAATAACAATGAAGATGATAATGAATATAATAATGAAGATAATAATGAAAATAATAATGAAGATAATAATGAAGATAATATTGAAAATAATAATGAAAATAATATTCAAAATAATAAAGAAAATAACAATAATTATAATATAAATAATGAAAATAATAATAATAATATTATTAATGAAGAGGATTTAGATAAAAATATAAATATAAATGATTTTTCATTTAAAAATAGTCAACCTCCAAAAAAAAACATGTTTGATTTCTCTTGTAATAATATTTCTATTTCATCAATTAATTCAAATAACACAAAAACTCAAAAATTTTTACAAACAAATAACAACGAAAATAATAAAATAAATAAATTAAACGAATATGAAATAGTAGATATTATGAATCAAATAAACGATTGTGAAAAAGTTTACAACAACGAAAAAAATAATAAAAATTTAATTTCAAATTCTTCAAACGAAAATGAAGAAAATAACATAATATCAAATAATAATAATAATAATACATTTGAAGAAGATTCAGATATAATATATGTATCAAAAAGATCTAATTCTTTTTCTCCTTTAGAATATAATATGAGTAATATAACTAAAATACGACAATCTGATAAAGTTCAAATAATAGATGGAAAAAAAGTTCCAATTTCAATATCAAAATGGTTAAAAGCTCAAGGAATGTCAATTAAAAAAAAACATTCAGAAGAAAATTTTGATTTTGTTTCACTTAATAATAATAAAAAAATTAAAAAAATATTTGATAATTATAATGAAATATTTAAATATAATGAATTATATAGCGATGATGTTAATGTTATTAAAAATGGAAATAAAATAACGACTTATAAATTGATAATAACAAATTCACATTTATATTTTTTAGAACCTTCAAAATTAGAAATTAAAATTTATTATAATAGAAATGATTTATATAAAATTTCAATTTCTGAAAAAAATTCTAATTTAATTTGTTTACATTTTAATGAAGGAGATGACATTATTGTTGAAACATTAAGACGTTTAAAATTATTAAAATTTTTTAGAAAAAAAAATGGATTAAAAAAATATATTAAATTTATGTTTAGTGATATTTTTGAATTAAATAATACTAAAAATAAAAAGAAAAAAAAATTAGAAATGATTAATACAATTAAAATTCATTTATTACCTAATTTTGAAGAAGCTATTAAATTTGGGTATTTAAATAAATTAAGTTCTAAATTAGGTGTTAAAAAGTTTATTATTAGATTTGTAGTATTAACGAATGTTGGATTATTTGATTATGAAAATCCAGGAAAAAATCCAAAAAATTTTATTTCTTTAATAAATTGCAAAATTAATACAAATTTATTTGGAAAATATAAATTAAGTTTTGTTTTTGAAATTGTAGGAATAAATGATGATATTTATACTTTAGCTTGTGAAAGTCAAGAAGAAATGGATAGTTGGGTCAATGAAATTAAAAAAATAAAAATTAGATATCAAACTAATTTAAGAAATTTAGATGTTATTGAAAATTAATAATTAACAATGGTTAATTAAATATTTGTAAATATTGATATTATTATTTTAATGATAATAAATATATTTTTATAATATTTTAAAATAATAATTATTTTTAGTTTTAAATTTTTATTATTTTTATAAAAGAAGAAAATACAAACTGTTAAAAATAAACTTTACTAAAATCCATCCATTTAGAATAAACATGAATTGAAGTTGTGTTACTCTATAAAAATCTTTTAAATATACTATAACACTACCTTTAAATGGACCACCTCGATTAATATTTGCAAGGAATGCCAATTAACATGATATGAACCACTTGGGAAAATATTGAAGCAGTAAAATATAAAAAACAAAAAGAAGAAAAAGAAAAAAGAAGATTAGAATATGAAATGAAAAAAACTTTAATGAATATAATGAAAAAAGATAAAATATTTTATTAGATTTAAAAAAAATAAAAAGAAGAAAAAAAGAGGAAATTGAAAAAAAAATATTTTTA
>JAEEGK010015929.1_pt1 | contig 16584 bp, 19 predicted proteins | sample 8958771 | NCBI WGS metagenome assembly JAEEGK01 (sample SAMN16246547, study PRJNA631951) | gut metagenome | biome: gut microbiome; feature: rumen; material: SC-attached | host: Bos | place: Iran: Karaj | collected 2018-10 | reverse complement strand
GATGACGCGCAGAAGAGAATCGATGTCTCTAAATGCGTTCATGTTTCCAAAATAGGCGCTGTGTGGTTCAGCAGTCCTTTGTCGCAAATATATGTATGATTCCCGGAAAAGGCAAGGGAATCATGATGCTATTGAAGCAAATCCCGGCAATACTCATCCAAAATAGCGAGGAGCCAGTCCAACCGTCGTTCCTATAGATTGTAAATCACTACAACAGCACGGATGAACGAATCCATGCCGATGAGAATGGGTACGGCTATTATTTAAGTAGCCATCGGCCTCACGATCTCCACCCTTAGACCAAGCGCGCCTACAATCCGGTAGAACGTGCTCACACTCGGGGTCATCGTGCCGTTCTCGATTTTAGAAATATAGCTTTTAGTAGTGCCGATTCGGGATGCCAGTTCGGACTGTGTCACTTTTTCTCCCTTCCGAACGTCCCGGATAATCTGCCCAGAGTAGAAAGCATACGCCTGTTCCTCCGCGGCAGCCCTTTCGGGTGTGCCGGGGGCACCGAATTCGGCATCCAGGACAACATCGTAGTCCCTAACCTGATTGTCGTTAACGTGTTCTTTCATAATATGCTTTCTTTAGCTGTTTTGCCTTATCAATCTCAGCCTTGGGCGTTTTCTGGCTCTTCTTCTGAAATCCGTTGAAGAGCACCACAACATTCCCCTCATCAAAGATGAAGAACGTCCGGAAGATATTCCCTTCATATTCGGTCCTCAACTCATAAATCCCGTCTTCGATATGCTGGACAAACTTGGCTGGCAGTCGATTGACGGTCTTTATCAAAAGAATGCCGTAGTTGACCTTCCTCCGCTGGTCCTCCGTGAGGGTCTCCATAAACGCCTCGAAGTATCCGCCATATGTGCGTATCTTTCTCTCCATCGCAAAGGTATACAAAGTTTCCGTATAATGCAACTTTTACTATTATTTGATCTCCTTTGCAAACATCCTCAGTACCGCCAGCATCGCCTCATTGGCAGACATAAACTCAGTATCCTTTATCTGAATCTTTTCATCCCCTTTCTTCCAACCATACAGATAGATGTGCTGGTGATCACTATAATGGCCAATCCCCACTCCTATCCCGTATTTCTCCTCCAGCCGATCCAGAATCTTGCATACCGTCATCGGTTCTGAAACCTCATCACGAATGGGATCGTAAACAGCATCCTCCAGCGGTACGGGCTCATCCAACTTCAACTCATCCTCCGGCTCCCAAGTAGCCAGCGACACAATTTCATCGTACTGTTCCCGCGCGATCTCGTCTCCATTCCCCAAGTAGCACTCGTACGGCAAGTCAAACACACTCCCTTCATCGTGATGATTCAGGTAATCGTGAAAGGTGTGTGGCGTCAGCTTCACATAGTCCTTAGCCTCCAGAATATCAAGCATTTTCTGCGCATTGTGCAGCAGAAGTGGAGCACCTGCCTCGTAAAGAGCCAGCGCAATCTCGCAGCCGGCATCCACCCAGGCCGAATAGCTTACGCCAAAGCAAATCAGCCATTTGCCTGGTGTATAATAATCCACCGCATGCACATCGTTCCGTGACAAACCCAACTCCCCATAGTGGTCGAAGGCCATTTCCTTGAACGCCTCCTCACTGTCAAAATCCGTTTCGTCTGTAATCTCACCGTGCCGGCCGAGTTGATAGCGCCTGTAAAACTCAATATCCGAAAGGGCCGATGCCTCAGCCAAAAACTCCGCATAATCCTCCCGCTCCCGCCGGCTCCGCCGCATCAGATGCCGAAAGTGCTCCTGATAAGCCATATACGCCACCCGGAAGTACTTCGCATAGATCCTGATGCTCATATGAGGCAACGGTTCCCGATAGGACGCAGGCAAAGCCACATTCTCCATTGACACATCCGGCTTCTCCAACTTGTCGCCCACCCATTTGGGCTCCGTCATCCGGTAAATCTTCTCATTCTCAATGCACTCCTTCAGCATCTTGATGACCTTCCTCACATTCCTAGGCCGACGCCTTTGCCACGGTACAATCCGGTCCAGATCCTTGCGGGCAATCCGTCCCGTCCGCTGCCGCTTGGGCAGATGCTCATCCACATAGCGATTGTACGCCTCCACATCGGCCGCAATCTCGGGCACCTTCTCCCGCAGGAATTCCGCCAGCGGCTCCAACAGCCACTCCATATCCTCCTTCCAGGCGTGCTTGTCGTCATCGTCGTGAATTTGGCACCACCAATGGTCGTTCTCCACCATATGCAGGTACGTGTGCCCTTTGTAGCGGCTCACCGAAATGTGATACCATTGTGACCCCATCGGATAGTTCGCCTTCCACTCCTTCAGATAGTCCGCACGCGTCTTGATATCCTCATCCCAGCACTTCATATCCCGGAACGATGCCCAGTCAGACGGTTTTCCCCTCAGCACCTCGATCCACAGCGAATGCCGATAATCATCCCCCGAAGGCGCAAACACATCCAGAAGCGCCCGAATCTCCAGCAGCAGCTCCCGCGACCGCCCGCTCACGCAAGTCCCGTTCAGATTCTGGTTCCCGTGTCCCGCCCGCTCCATCAGCGGCACCGTCAGTTTATTCTTTTTCATACGTTTGCCTTTTTCCGCAAAGTTACGCCTCCGCCATACACCCTGCAAATCTTTGCAAGGTTTGCAAAGATTTGGAAATCAGCAAAATATGTCATATAGAAAAACCTCCGACAAAAGCAAATCTTTGCAAGGTTTGCAAAGATTTGCAGGCCGTGTTGGGAAGGGCGATATTTGCAGAAAACACAATAAGAACAATGAACTTCAATTTCAATCCAGAGCATACATTCTTCACTTCGGACACCCATTTCAATCATGCGAACATCATCAAGTTCTGCAACCGACCATTCAAGGATGTGGAACATATGAATGAGACGTTAATTGCCAATTGGAATCGCGTGGTGGGAGTGGACGACACTGTATTTCACCTAGGCGATTTCTGCCTGGGTGGTGCTGCTGAGTGGACGAAGGTGCTTGACCGCCTGAACGGCAAGATTTATCTCATACTCGGCAACCACGACCTTAAGAACTTACGCCAGGGCTTCATCGGCCGCTTCGAGCATGTAGCGATGCAGATGCACATCACAGTCGGCAAGCAGCGGATTTATCTCTGTCACTACCCATTCCTGTGCTTTGAAGGCGGATACCGGGAGGTTTGGCAACTCTTCGGGCATGTCCACACTCGAAAGAATAACACGGGACTGGATGCCGAGAGGCTGAAGTACCTGTACCCTACGCAGTACGATGTCGGGGTAGACAACAACGATTTCACCCCGGTTTCGTTTGAGCAAGTAAATCAGATTATTAAGAAACAATTGGATAAATAGACAAAACGATGATGGACAACCTGATGTAATCCCCTATCCCTTATTCATCTTCGCTGGAATAATTCGATCCACAACCACAAATCCGTCCTCAACGTGAAATACATAATCCCATCGCCGATTATGAGACACCATATGCCGGGCTTCGGGATGGATTTGTAAGAAAGTCTTGGAACTGGTCTTCCTGTAAAGATCTGCAAAGACGGAGAGCATCTTGATCTCTGCTCTCATGTTGTTGGCATAGCGAACAGCACCATCCTCCGACATCATCTCCAACAAGAAGGTACGGAGCCTGGCCATATCCTGAAGGGCGTCACGGCTGATACGGACCTCATAGATTTGCATAGTCCTGGCGCACCTTTTCAATCAACTCATCAAAGTACTCGTCTACCGACACCGTACTTGCCATCACGCGCTCAGGGGTAGAGATACCGTATGCCACCGCCGGCTCTTCAAGAACATGCGGCAGCTCCTCTTTCACCGGATATCTCTTTGCCATAAAACTATGCATTATCATAGGCAAAAATAGCGATTATCGTTCAACAATGCAAATCACGTCCCCAAATGTCGGATTACTTGTTAAAACGGAAGTTCCTCATCCCATTTCTCCATCCGCTTCTCCTCATCCAAAAACATCTCTAATCCACGTTTTAGTTCCGTTACCTTCTCATCTGGCAACTCTACCGTCAGCGGAAGGACTCTGCTAACCTGAGGATGTTCGTGGCATTCAACATAGGGTCCATCCCCAGTCAGTGTCAGATAACTGTCATCCCATCCGCAGTATTCTGCTCGATGCGCTTTGCAGAACTCCGGGGTAGGAGGCAGAGCGGCAATTATGGCAAAGGAAACAGGCTCATCCTCCCCCCTGTCTACCATCACAATATCACCCACTTTGAATGCACAATCCTCCGACTTTCGCCCATGGTACTTCCGTGCGCGCCCATACATAATAGGTGATTGAGAGAAGAACTGCCCGTTAGCAAGATATGTCCTTTCCGTTGGAACATATCCAGAATCCGCCAGATTCTTTCCGATGGGTATGGGTGTAATCTTGAACATCCAAAGTCCGAAGTCTTTTAAGATACTGTCATCGATATCCTCCGATGTCACTATACGACGGATTTCCCTTTCCGCCGACTCCAGCGACCTGAAATACATTTCCCTGGCCAGCCACGGCTCTTCTGTGTCCAGATTCTGGCAGATTATACTGCCTTCGTAAGTAAATGCCTCGAGTTTGTATATCATATCGTTATAGTTTTTATTGCGGAACTGGAAGCCCCGTTAGGTTTGAGGCAAAGATAAGCAGACGGCGTTGCCTCTGCAAATCTTTGCAAGGTTTGCAAGGATTTGGAAATCAGCAAAATAAACCCTATAGAAAATCCTTCGACAAAAGCAAATCTTTGCAAGGTTTGCAAAGATTTGTTGGCCACATCAGGAAGGGCGATATTTGCAGAAAACGATTACAATATGTCCGAACAAATCAAAGCAAACGACACATTCTGGCAACGGCGGAAAATCCGCGGCATGCAGCCCATACTTATGGAAGTGCTGGAGGTGGAAGAAGTCATCGGCACGCGCAACATCTGCAAAGTCCGCTGGCATATCCTCGGCAAGGATTCCGTCTCAACGTCCGTTTTCCCTATGATGGCTATCACAGAAGGGCATTTTGCCGACTTTGTCCCCATCCCCCGAGAGTTATTTCTCAAAGCCATGGACATCCTGAACACCCCTTCCATCGAGTATCCGACACGCAAGCGGAAGATCCTGTACCTTTTGAAGGATTATCACTATACCGACGATGAGCCTTGGGGCTCAACACAATAAATCTAGCCCCTACGGCTGGAACGTCCTTGAACGCCTAGGAGCGGAGTTTTGCATATTGCCTAATTGGCCGGAATACTAACATTAATACAGCGACTATGAGCGGAGGAGCATTTGAATACCGGCAATACCACATCGAGGAGATTGCCGATGATATTGAGCGAGAGATCATTGAGGCGGGACGAGAAATCCCCAAGGAGGTCTATAACCGTTGGTATGGGCGATCCGCTGATGATTCAGACAGGACCTATCCAACGTATGAACGAAAGACAATCGAAATCATGAAGCGGGCCGTTTACGTGCTTCGCATGGCATACATCTATGCGAAACGCGTGGACTGGATGCTCTCTGGCGACGATGGTGAAGATGACCTCGTAACTCGCCTGCAAGAAGAACTCCAGGCCCTCAAAGCCAAGTACCCCTGCGGCAAATACACCTTCAAGGAGAAAGACGTCTACTTCGACAATGAATGCGAGCGATATATGTTAAAAAGTGAGGAGTAGCCATTCCCGGCTACACCCTCACAAGCGCCAAGCATCAGTACCCATAACTGTTCACCCTCACACCAGCATCCCCCTATACAGCGAAGGCGATTCTTTTTTCCGCAGGAGCACGCACAGGTGATCCTCATCCTCATAACGCGGGCGCATCACAAAGAAGCCGTCAGGATCCGGCTCCCGGACAATCGTACCCAGTGAGGTGGCCGAATCCTTCCACAAAGAGGAAGAGGTGGAGGTCATCGAACGCTGGCACACATACTCAAACTCCTCACTCAGAAGGTCTTCCGCATCCTTCTTTCCGTCGGCCGACTCCCATTTATTCATCCATTCAAGCAAGGATGTAAAGCCGCCTTCCGCCATCTTCTCCCTCACGAACGAGAGCACCTCTCCCTTGGATTCGTAGGTCTCCAGATGGTAGAACTCCAGGATCTCGTACGCAAACTTGGCCACCGGGATATTCAGGCAAGGCGTCTCCGGCAGCGCCCCGTGGATATTCACCTCATCCACCAGCGCCTTCAAGATGTCAATGGTTGAGATCTCCAGCAGGTCTATCTGTTCCAGAATCTTCTCCCGCTGCCCGGACAAATCGGGCCGGAGGTTGTCATCCAGGTATTCCTCAATCGCCTGCGGCAGCAGATTCGAAAACTCAAAGCGATAGCGGATTCGACCGGGGCGTCCAAGCAGGTTGTCATTCAGCGTCAGCTGATTGGTAGTGAGCACATAGAGCCGCCGGCAAGCGTTGTACACGCCATCGATCAGCCGCAGCAGGATATCGTCATCCTCCCCCTTCTTAAAGGTCTTCTCCGCCTCGTCGATAAAGACCACACACTCGAAATTGAGCGACTGCAGGAAAGGCAGCAGCCCGTCGCTACTATTTTGCACTATCACCACCGGCAGCCCTATTGCGTTGCACAGGAGCTTGGCCGAGAGCGTCTTTCCCGTCCCCTTGATACCATTAAAGATTACGCCCAGATTCTTGTTCCCTTCCACAAAAGTGCGTGACTCCCAGGTCTTCTTCACCAGGCGGATAATCGGGTCCGTCCCCAGCTCGTAAAGCTTGAAATCAAAGTCGAACCTGTCTCCAATCCAATTCAGGCCAATCCGCTTCATCATGGGCGTTGCCGATTCCACTACCACAAACACCCCATCCCCCGGCGATGCCAAAAGGCGCGTATCCCCGCTCACCGGGTAGAAAGTCCCGGCCTCGTTAATCCACTGCTGACTCATTGCGTTCATACGAATAGTTTTCCGCAAAGTTACACGGCCTCCAAGCCCTCTGCAAATCTTTGCAAGGTTTGCAAAGATTTGGAAAAGCGAGAGATATTATTAAGAAAACAAGTCCGAGAAAAGACCAATACCTGTCAAAAATGAAAGGAAGGGCCTCTCAGGACACTTTACATTTACTGCGGTTCACGATTAGATCTTTACCGAAGCAGGCTTGGGCACGTTGGGTGAGCAGGGGGAAGTTATCGGCACCAGAGGGCTGCTTGGGGCCGATAAGGACAGAATCCAGGCAGAGGCCAATATCCGGCAAATCCCGGCCCTCGAACTTGAATTCCTTGTAGGCGACGCAACGAGTGCCGTTTTCGTACAGTTCGTAATCGACCTCCTTTTCATAGTCGATAATCAGGCGCCACTCTTTTTCGGCGCCGAATTTATCGTCTTTCACAAATCGATGGCAATCATCGACGGCGGAGAAATGGACGCAGATGCCATCGGCTTTTAACTGTAACACGCTCTCCTTCAACTTCATCAGGGGCGAAGAACTCCTGTTGACATACTGCACTTGATGAAGAGTCTGCCTGCCGATTAAACTAAAACACAAGCAGACTCCTTTTCCCTCCCCAGCATACTCTTTCCACATTTTGGAGCTATCGTACTCCGTTGTAAATGAAGATATTAACACCGTTTGTTCCCGAAGTACGCCCGCGAAACGTTTGAGCTCGTCTTCGTAATCGGCACAGAGCAGATCGCCCAGGAAGAACGTTTCCTCTCTGTCGCTCTGCGATACAATGGAATTCATTCTGAATGAGCCGTTTAGCAGCATCTTATGGAAAACCTCCAGCGGTACGTACTTGTAAATAAACGCCGGAGCAGGCTCTTCCTCCCACTGTAGTTCCGGGATGGGGATGTCAACCACATAGCGCTTCTGGAAACTGTCCATACGAATATGCTCCGGGCCGATTCTGAGGGTCTCCATTATCCGCTGCACCTCCGCCTCGTCGCGGATCGGCAGTACATCCTGCAAGGCATCGGCCAGATCGGCCTGCTTGCCGTTGTAATTCACGTGCCAACGGTCGTCGATATTCAACGTGAGGGTTTCTCCGGGGGCCGTCAGGAGCTTGCCGTCGTTCCTTCGGCGCACCGTCACCATCCCCTGGATCGTGCGCTTCCCCGCCTCCGTCCGAAGATACTTTTTGTAGAAATTGGCAAAGAACAACGTCTTTTGCCGATAAGTTACTTCCAGCCGTCCATATGCCCTCTCCGGATCCGGTGACGGCGTGCTCTTTACCTCATACTGGTCGGCATCCAACTCAATGGCTTCCATCCACTTCCGGAAGATCCGCTCCAAAGTCTGGAGAGTGATGGGGGTGGTAAGTTGGAGTTCGATGGAGGGCATAGCAGGAAAGTTTGAGCAAAGATAGTGTTTTGGGCCGAGTTGACAAAAAAAGGCCGATGCAAATGCATCAGCCATATACAACTTGATAAATTCACAAACTCTTCTAAGAGTTGATATATCTTATATCCTTCTTCCACTGTTTAGATCTATGTTGGTGCCAGATGGCGGCGAGGCGCCAGAGGAGACGACGAGTATTGATGACCTGCAGGTTGTGGTAATAGCGGAGCCTAGGTAGACGAAATCTTTGGACTTGATGTCATAAGGCGAAAAACTCACTAGTCTTCCTTCATGATAATACAATCAACGATTATCCCATCTTTCAATGAAACTGAAGAAATATTTGACTGGATTGTATGAATGTTTTCTTCAATATGAATTTGGAGTTCTCCGGTTTGATGATAATTTTGCGACAAGAGTTTCCACTTAAGGATTAAATCTTTGGTCCCAACCGGCGCCTTGACATAGAAGGGCACCCCCTTGAATGCGTGTATGATAAAGACTACGCTAAATACTCAACTGCATATTGTGCACAATCCCCTTAATCATTGCATCAGGCACACCAACTTCCCGGGCCATCTCAGGCCAGCGAGCAGCCGCATCACACACTTGACCAATCAATTCCGCACCATCCTTAACACCGTTTGCTGATGCAAACGCCAGCAGATCCTCACGCGTAATGCCATCGAACTTGCCGTTCACAGACATCTGGTGCCTGGCCGTCCAGCTGCCTTGCGGGTTGTAGGCGTAACCCATATCGTACGCCGGCGACAGCCGCCAGCGGCCATCCTCCCCCATCAGGAATGAGATATTCTTAGTGTGGTCGTCTTGGTTACGTACCACCACGTTGAACACCATTCGCCGGAACATCTCCCGAGCTTCGGCATATGTCAATCGCAGAGAACGCATCACGTTGAATGCCTGCTCGTAGGAATACCCTCGAAGCAGCCGGAAGTCATAGTGCGCCAGGCCGCATAGCGTCTGCATATGCACCTTGCGCCCACCTTCACGGTCAAAACGCTTTGTCAAGAAATGCGCCCGCCCGTTCTCTTCAATCAGTGAGCATTCGGTCATCTCAATGCCGCAAGCGCGCGCTAACTTATAGAACGAATACTCCAATCGGCCATAATTCTCCGTCTCGCGGAAACCGGCCTTCGCTGACACCCCGTCCAGTTTGATGATATAGTAGTCAAAACCAGCAGGCGCCTCAACTTGACCGCTCCGCACCTCGCCGGTGGTCTTATTATAGGCGATAATGGCCTTGGCCCGTTGCCCACCTGCCGATGTTCCCAGCCGCAGAATCTCAGCAACCGCCGCCTTTCGGTCGTCGTTCAGGTTAACCCCAAACTCTGACTTCACATCCAGCGCCTCACGAGCCACCTCCACCAGCGAATCTATCTCAAACCGTTGATTCGAATCATACTCCGCCTCGATGGCCGGCTCAAACTCCAGTGCCCCCATGCAACGCTTGCCCAAGAAGCACAGGCTCTCAACCGGATTGCTGCTCATGCGCCCCGTCAGCGCCAGCCAGCGGTCGAACAGCGCCCGTCCGTAGGTATCCGGAAGCGAATCTGCCAGCATTCCCGGCAGGCCCATAAACGTTTCGCGATTCAGCCCGGCAAACGCATACACGCGACCTTCCCGGACCGGCATCATCAGTGGCGACGGTTCCAGCCCACGCCCCACAAAACTTCGGTCATATTCAAACTGTGCCACCTGATAGCGCTCGTCCCATCGGAACGTCCCCACAAGACGCCCGAACATACTCGCTCGTGCAACATCTACCATGACGATCCCTCCTTCTCTTTATTCGTCTTACCAACCGCCCGCTTGCGCTGATGAGCGCCAGCCTTCTGCACCAGTTCGTAATACTCGCTCGGGCTCAGTTGCTCCTCCTCCACCAGCGGCAGCAGCACGTCCAGTTTCCCCAGCGTCCGCAGCACCCGAAGCAGCGAATCGAAGGATCCAATCTCTCCCTTCTCAATCTTCTTCACCGACGACAGCGACACCCCCGACTCCACCGCCAGAGCCTGCTGCGTGATGTTCTGCTTCAGCCGCACTGATTTCAGCCGTTCTCCAATCTTACGCTGAACAACCTCGTCCGCGAGCATATAAACATCTTCCATAACGGTTCATAATTAAACTATTCCAGCGCAAATATACAAATAAAAGTTTAATATAAAACTGTAGCCACCCCTAAAAGTGGCCACCATCGGTACCGATGGCAGCTCGCCCATAAGAAGTACGAAAGGAGGATGAAGACCAGGCGCCACTACCTCTCGTAGAGCGTACTATGACAGCTGATATTATTGCTATCCTACTTCTTTCTTAGAAATTGACAATTATCTAATATTTTTTAGATATTCTGTCATTATCGACTCTTTTCGATCGGGAGACCCCAGGCTCCCGTCCGCCGGCAAAGACCGGCAGCCTGTGGGCACAGACGGCCTCCGGGCCCGGGCCGGCACGGCCCGTGGCAACGCTGAATCGAAGGAATAACGCCCGTGGCCGAAGGCCCGGCACGAGGGTGCTGCGGCCTCGGGCCGCTCATTGAAGCAAGACGCCGCAGGCGGCTTACCGCGGAGTGGAGACGACAAAGACGAGGCTGGCGGCTCTGCCGACTGCCTGGTCTTTGGCGGCGGAACGACCCGGCACGGGAGCGACGACAATGAGGGCACGGCTCTGCCGGGGCCTCTTTGTCCAAAGCGGGAGTGCGTGGAGGTGGCAGGATACTCGCGCAGCACCGACCTCCCCAGCGGGATACCACCCTCGCACCAGTACAACGCCAATGCGGAACTGCACTTTGTGGGCGGGGACCCACAAAGTGCGGGGTTTTGCGACAGGCCAGGGCCGGGGATGGCCCTGGAGCAAAACCCCTTCCTGCCGCCGACTCGACCGGGCGGAGCTAACGAAAAACGGTGCATCAACGATCCGACGGAGCAACTTAACATAACGTCGCGTTGTATAACCCGCAGCCTGCAGTACGTTGGAACGGGCCTCAACGGTCAGCGACTTGATGCCGTTCAGGCGAAGCACCTCCCTTCCCGCGAGGAGTTATACAATGTTGCGTTATGTTATGATGCGGATTCCCGGCACCCACGTTCCCACGAAGCACCGACACAGCCCGGGCGTTCACCCTCCCCTGGGGGACCGAGGGGGACAAAGTGGAGGTCACTGCCGCGCAAGGTGCGGCAGTGACCGGAACCAAGCCTTATTTGTGCTGATGGCTGGTACAGGGCTGCGCGGGCAGCCTTGTGCGCCCGAATGCCCTGTGCCGGACAGCAGTGCAAAGAGGGCTTGACCGCTTTCCCATTATGGGTGGGAAGGGAGCGTCAGCGAACAGGTGGGGATACATTCATCGCCGGGCGGCGACTTGCTCGCTGCCAGGCGATACCGCTTTCCGGGTGGGTGGTCGCGGAAGCGTGGCTGACGTGGGCGGCAGCTGCGCTTCGGCGACGGGGTGGGCATACACTAGCCGAAGGCTGACCGCTTTTGAGATTGCCGGTCAAGCTGGCAATGACATATGTCAAGTCGGGCATGACGCGGGCAACGCCAAGAACTTGCCGATATCGGCAAAAACTAAAGCTCGAGCACCTATATTACAGCCCTTTCTTGCCGATAACTTTGTTTGTTCTTTAAATTGCAGAGTCCGATCTGGACACACGAATTGGAACACTACCATACCGGCAAAAATGAGAGATTGCCGATCAAGTCGGCAATGACGAGGAGAACGTCATGCTCGGTTCTAACCGGGCATCTGAGACCACCTGTCAAGCCGGTGGTGACGTTAAACGATGGCGGGATCGAGGATGGTATCGGGGGTAAGGTCTCGCCTGGTTGGATTGAACGAGTTGACCAGGTCGTTCTTCCAAGCACGCTTGAAGTGCTTGAGTTGTTTCTCGCGCGAAATAGCCTGCTCGATATCGGGAAAGGCTTCGAAGTAGACAAGCTTGGTGCAATTGTATTTGTGGGTAAACACAGAGCCAGTACCTTCTGCGTGCTCACCAATACGGCGCTTGAGACTATTGGTAACACCGATGCAGAGAACGCTGTTGGCGACGTTGGCCATGAAATAGATGTATCCTTTATGTTCCATAACCAACCACTTTAATACTTACCAGAGATTCTTATTAATCGGGATTGAGAGGAGAGTGTTTAATGCAAAATTAGCATCAACATACTTTCGATAGCTGCGATACTCGTTGAAGAAATCATCGATTTGAACAACCAAACCTTTCTTTTCTGCCTTTTCAGTAAAGAATGAGAGCATCTGGTCAATAAGAAATACCAAGTAGTACCTTAAATTACTTGCCAAATCTTCCACATCTTGTTTAATTGCGCCTTCGTGGACAAGAACGTTTCGGAGATTGTAAATACGCGCGATATGTCTTTCTAAGTTGGTTATATGATTGCTGTAATACTTCTTCATCTTATCGGTGTGAGTAAACAGTCGAGATTTCATTTTCTTCAGTTTATACTTCCAAATAAGCGGCAAATCCGGTCTTTCAGCAACAGAATCAAGGACGGCGGCACTCTGCCAGATATCATCCTCTGAACCAATGATGCCAGCCTCAACAAGCTTATCATTCAAATACCCGACATTTCTGCCAACATATGAGACTGCCAGGATATCAACAAGATATGACTTTAAACGAGTAAATGTGTTCTCATTTGTATGCGGCGATGCGAAAACGAATTCAAGCGCTATCCAATAATTGATGAAGCGTTGCTCAATCTCCGAATCTAGATCACCGTAATTCAAATGACGAATAGCCGACTTAATTCTATCCTGAGCCGCCTTATCAATACTCTTACTTAAGTATATCTTTTCTAGCATTGCATTTAGTTTAGAGGGAAGAGCATAATCTTCCGCGAATGCCCCATCTAAGAAGTAATCTACAACACACGGCAGCGCAAACCACTTTGCCGCTCTCTTCTCCAAAGTTAAAACACTTGACGGCATTGGAATCCTTTTCGAATAACAGCCCAAATGAATCCCATCAAAGCGCTGCATCAACTTCTCTCTTGAAATCATGGCAGCAGAATACATATCAAGAGCAAATACAGAATCTTGAAAGAAAAAGTAATTCTTCGCTGGCGCAATCATCTTCTTGTACCGTTCTCGCGCAAGATCATTAATATGTTCAATGTTGGGTTCCGGAATAAAACCTAACGCAACAATATCCTCCGGCTTGCTTTCCGGGATATTAACTCGCCATATGATTTCAAACTGATGGTTTTTCTTCTTTCCAAATTCTTTCAACGCCTTAAGAAAAGCCTCGAATGAGAGTCCAGAATAATGCTTTAACTCGGTATATAAGAAGCGTTTATTATAACCATCGGCAATCAACTGAACGCAAAGAGCTGAAACAGTAGAATCAATTCTTCCAACATATTCCATCATACCCTCATCAGTAATCTGCTCACATTCAGACAGCAAGGAATCCAATACCGCAAACAATGCTGACAAATATTGGTTTTTGTTTTCCTCAACACATTTATTAAGGCAAAACAGAATGCGATCTACATAGGGCAATTTATTGGGGAACTTGTCAGCACTCTGTCTAATAAAGTCTTCAAGTTCACCAATCAATAGATTCTTTGAATAAGTCTGGAATTGAAGGAGTTGATCCTCCTTAAGCAAATCAATTGTTTCAGAGACAAGAAGCCTTACCGTTTCGAAGGTCTTTACCTTCATTTCTCCGGAACGTTTGATAATATCCCGCGCCTCGATAATGGAGGTGTATACGTTATTAATTCTCACTCTATAGCTATCCAGGGTTGCTTTATTAAGCAACTCCAATATACGCTCCATCACATAACCATGTACTTTTGCTGCATCCATTCCTCAAAAAACTCAAACAAAATTTGTTATTGACACTAATTATAGCTATTTTTGCAACCTAAAAAGAACGATATCCGACTTAGGATATGCAATATAAAGGGAGCGCATCGTTCTTATTTGAGAGAACCTTGAGTTCCTAGGAATGAGTCACCTCCCTACGTTTAGCACCGCTACGGCGGTGCTTTTGTTTTGCAAAGTTATGCCTATTTTTGCAGTCTTGCAAGATTTTTTGGCAAATCATCAGAAAAAACTTTTTAACAACAAAAAATCAAGTGATACTTGCGTTTTCCGTCTTTTCTTCCTACCTTTGCACCATGACAGAAGAAATAGATACGTTCAAGCCTTTTTCCTTTAGGCCCATCATAGAAGACGCGATGTCCGAACAGTTTGGATTCTTTCAAAGGATTCGTCCCGTTTTTGACATCACAATAATTGCCGAGCCTATCCGCTATAACAAAAAGAAGATTTGTCGAGCAACCGGAATGAGTTATTCTGATCTTAATCATTTTCTAGCGAAGCACGGTTTTAATGCTGACAGCAAATACATTGAGTATGATGCAATGGAAGCGCTTGAGAAATGGTATCTCAAGAAACTCAAGCGCTATCTTAAAAACGGTATTTCTAGTGAAGACGGGACAGAAGAGAGAATTATCTTCGCCGAGTTTTGCAGGAAGTACAAGAAAGCTGGGCGGAAGGCAGTCAAGTCATGGAAGGACATTGACGAGGAGCGTGTTCTACGTGATTTCCGTGATGAATGTGAAGGTATTGCTCCAAGTGAGCCGTATTTTGATGGCAAACAAACACTCTTCGCCGCCATTTATGCTTCTTACTTATTCCATACAAGATGCCGCATAACCAAGCATACGACCTTATCGGAATCAATCATTTCATTCATAATTAGTCATCGGTACCACATATTCACTACCGAAGGCGACTCCAACGCAGACGTAAACATAGTTTTTAGCAACTTATTGTTTAATCTGCCGAGGATTGCCAAGACTTATGGGCTTGCCTCTTAGGCAAAACTCATTAAACGATTATGAATAAAGAAGATATAATCAAAGCAATCAAACAAAGTAACATACCGACCAGCCAAAAGCAGGAAATCCTGCAAGCGATACAGCACAAAACCAATCCGGGACAAATTGTTCAAATCATAATAGACGCCTTGAACCTTGGTGTCAACTTCTTGAGCAAGTTCCCGCCCTAGCCAATAAAACGCATATGAATCTGGGAAATGCCATTATGACTCTTCGGAAAGAGAAGAAGATTAGCCGTGTAAAACTAGCAGAGCGCAGCAACCTCTCGATTACTGCGCTCTACAATATTGAGAACAACCTATCCTTCCCTACCAAAGAAACTATTGACAAAATATGTACATCATTGGAAGTCCCAGTTTCTTTTCTTATGTTCTATACGATTACTGAAGATGACGTACCTGAAGAGAAAAGAGAATTGTTCCGCTTTCTCCAAGAACCGATGAAGAAGTTTTTGATAGAGCAGTAAAGAGATGCCCGGTCGGGGCCGGGCATGACGGCGGCGCACTGGAGATTGCCGGTCAGGCCGGCATGACGGACTAGGGCTCTTTTGATAGCACGTATTCAGCACTTCGCAAGGGACGGTATCAAGTCCCAGGAACCTAGCCTGGCAAACCCGATGGTTACCACCGCCATCAATGAAGTAGCTGGAATCGAACTTGCTGAGTTGGATAGGTTCGAAGCATTGGGTGTTGAAAATGGCTTCTTTGACCTTCTCCACATCATAGTCATTCTTGTGCCGTTCCAGACTCATCAACATCTGTAGCCAATTCAATCCGTAATAGCTCGGATGAAGCGTCCCCTTAATGTCTGCGACTGGCACATCTGCCTGGTAAGTCTTACCCTCAACATAATAAGCGATGTTTTTCACCAAATCAGCAGGATGATAAACCATTTCAAAGTATTCTTCCTTCAGATCAAAGTCTTTCAGCTTCGCGAGCCGCTTTGCCACCGCTAAGGTCTGGACCTTTTCGGGGGCAATCTTAATGGACTTTAATTCAAGGATATTCCGACTCATTATCAATAGCATTTTGAGGCACTCGCACAACTAGGGCCTACGTGCTGTTTTATGCTTTCATTCTTTAATTCTTCCGGCAGACGGAGATGCCCAGTCAAACCGGGCATGACGCCAAAGCAACGCTCCAGAAACGTCTTAGAATTTTTCAAGTCTGAAAACGGAATCATTGAAGGATAGCCGTAGTTCTGGTAAGCTTCAGTCTGTTCTATCAGCTTGAGGCCAGATTCTAATTCTATCAAAGGCTCTCCGGCTATAGCGCCGGAACGGATGTATGGAATAAACTTGTCCCAGATGCAGCTCACGGTATAATCTGGGGAGTAGAAATCATCAAACCAGCACCAGTGCTCATCTGCGATGAAGTGCTCTGTGAGAGAGTCCAACATCTGGAGATAATTGTCAACGGCTATTGAATAC
>JAEEGK010015928.1_pt1 | contig 16584 bp, 12 predicted proteins | sample 8958771 | NCBI WGS metagenome assembly JAEEGK01 (sample SAMN16246547, study PRJNA631951) | gut metagenome | biome: gut microbiome; feature: rumen; material: SC-attached | host: Bos | place: Iran: Karaj | collected 2018-10 | reverse complement strand
TCCTGTAGCAGATAAATTACCCGTAGCAGAACCCACCCAGCCATCAGCTTTAGGGAAATTATTGTTGTTACCAAACGAAATTGCCGTCTGGCCCCACATTTTGTAATTGATGAGATAATTCCAATTTTGGGCATCCGTACTTGTATTACCAAACGTCAACGGAGCGAGTCCCTGAGCCATTGACGAAATAGCGCCCACAACAACCAGGGCCGCTGCTTTAAGACTTAATTTGCCTAACCACATATTTTTTTCTATGCTCCTTATGCTCCGGCAAATCGTATGCATCCAATTTGCCACAGTTATCCCCAAACATCCAGGTATTCTCTTCATAAATATAGTAACGAGACTTCAAAAATCAAAAGGTTTTTTTTTCGAAAAAGTAATAAAAGAGTACTAAAAAGGCACATTTTAAGATTTCCGCTTACACAAAGCGTTTCATGGCGTATTATATGGGAGTAGAGGTTAAAATTTAGAGGTTATTTTCCAGTCAATGGCTTTGAATTATTGGCCATTATGCGAAGAAAAAGACCCATCAAGAAGGGCGTGACAGCGACTTTTGCAGTGACAAAAAAAGACCCCGGCTAGGTTCTTCTGCCGCTCAGGACAGGCTCTAGCCGGGGTGATTTATTAAAAAGTTATCAACAGTTAATGCTTTATTTATTCACAGGACGGCGGTAGCCGAACGCCTTCAGCAATTCGTCGCTGGACTTGATGACGACGTTCCTCTTCTTGTTCGCCTTGTTCTCTTCGTCCGGTCTCGTCGGAAGGTCACAACGGAGCTTCGAAGTCATCTTGACATCAGTCTTGAAGATATAGGCGCCAGTGCCATAGAGGCGTCCGTCCTTCGTCCTCACGTCGCCGTTCTCGTCAGGCTTCATCTCGAAGAAGAACTTGAGGAGACCCGCTTCGTTCACGTATTCCGGATCGTCAAGATTGTACTCAAAGCTGAAGTGGTCCGCAAACACGCCCGTGTTGGAATACACCCAAATATTCACCTTGAGGGTCGTCCAGTAGAGGTTCATCTTGCTGTAGTCCGAAGTCATGGACTTTCTGAATTCATCCGTGCAGTACTGTTCCACATATTCACTGACGGTGACCTTTCTACTGTTAGCGGCATCCACACCATCCAACGCGATCATGCCATCGGAAGTCATAATGTCATCCAGCGTTGCCAGTCCGCCGAGAGCGTTCGCCACAGGCACACGAGCGTCAACCGAGAGTGTCGGTCCAAGATGTCCGCCCTCGAATCCCTGGTAAGGTTCCCTGCCAGAGCCGCTCGACGGTTTGTTCTTAATTCCGACGATAGTCTCCGTTTCGGCCTTTTTCTTGTAGTTGTAGAAGGACACCGTGTAGTTTTGGTCTTTCTTGGGCGGGTTAGATTTGTAGTACTTTTCGACAGAGTCGCGATCGACAAGCGTAACCGGCTTTTCGACGTTGATGTCGATATTCTTCACATTCTTGACCATCACATGCACAGAATCGCGAGATTCGTTACCGGCCTTGTCACGGAACACGCGGACAATCGTTTGTACGCCATTTTCGAGACCCTGGACACTAAGCGTATCCTGAACGACTCCGTTCACCGTCCACTTGACTGTCGCAAAGTTGGACGTAAGGACTTCGTCTTCCACCGGACTCTGAATCTTTACGACCGGTCCCTTCTGGTCCAAAACGATCAGCACTTCTTTCTTCGAAGCGTTACCATACTTGTTCACATAAGTGTAGCCAACGTTGTAACCAATGTTACCGTCGTTGTTCTTTGCGATGTTGCCGTTTTCATCCAGGTAGTACGAAATGTCAGCGGTATTGCCGTTTCTATCTTCGTACGTGTAATGCACTTTATATGAACCTCTCACGTCATCGCCATCTGCAGAAAGTACGGATTCGCTATCGTACACACCCGTATTGAGCATCACGCGTTCGCCCGTAGAGGCATCCGCAAAGTACGATACCGTCACATCCATGTCGCCCACCTTCGTCGTGTAGGACACTTCGATAACAGCGATTTCCTTTGTCTTGCCCGAAGCGGTTACCACGGACTGCTTGATATCCTTGCCCTTCTTGTCGGTATAGTAGGAGACTGTCACGGTCAAGCCTTTGACGGTTTCTGTATAAGAATTCTTGATATAAGTTCCATTTTCCGGAACAGACGTGATTCCAGAAGCAGGCTTCTTGTTGCGAGTCACCTTTGAATCGGCAACGCTCTTCACGTTCTTGAATTCGCTAGCCGACAGAGAGACCGTATTCAGTTCCACATTGACGGTGAACGCGTCAGAAACATGCGTTACCGTATCCAGAACAGTCACCTTGATATCGTTCTTTACATTGTTCACATAAATAGCGGTATCGTTTTTCGTAGCCTTTTCGACGACGGTATAGATGTTGTCTGCAGCAACGCCACTGCCATTGGCCGTAACCGTCACAACCGGAGCCGCATTGCTGTAGCAAATTATCACGGTATCGGCACCCGGATCGTTCTTTGTCTTGTCGTGGAACGTCTTGATGACTTCGTTGCAGCCAAGCTTAAGCGAATCAGTGCTGGACTTGATCTTTTCGTCCTGTTTCCATTCGATTTCCACGACGTCATGGTTCACAAAGATGGTATCGTTCGTATTGAGATAGACAGAATCCGGATCTTCCACGCGGGTGATTTCGACCTCGGACTTTTCATAGACATCGAGGACCTTCACGACGACGTTCTTGGTCGATGTGAGACTGCGGTCGTCCTTATCCGTCACACGGGCGGTAATCACGTAGATGGAATCCGCTTCGTAGTCGATAGGCTTCAGGAGAATGGCATCTCCATTCGGCATAATCTGGACGACACCGCCATTATCCGTATTGTCATAAACGTTGTTGCGGAAATCAGGATTCTTGGTATCCGGATCATCGTTATCCGTCCGGACCGTGCTGAATGTTTCGTTCACAGTCTGGTTTTCATACACATAAATAGTATCTACGAGGATAGACGCCGCTTCGTTTACGTCAATCACGTTGATAGTGACCGTCGTATCACCGTAAACACCATTTTCGTCCTTGGCACGGACTCTGATGGAATAGGAATCCTTCGTTTCGTAATCAAGCGGAGATGCAACAGAGAACTTGCCCGTCACGGAATCCAATTTAAATTCGTTTGTCGCACCCACTTCAGTCGAGCCATCGAGGATGAAGAATTTGAGAGTCGTATTAGACCCTTCGGCGTTATCCACTTCAAGAGCTTTCTTGAAAGTCGTGCCAACGGTATCCGTCTCAGGAACGTTATATACAAGTTCAGTAAATTCATACACATTCGTGAGTTCAACAATGACAGTTCCCGTAGTCGAAAGGTTCGCCTTGTTGGCATCCTTGATCACAATATCAAGTTTGTACGTTTTCGGTTCGGTTTCGTAGTCGAACTTGCGTGTCGTGGAAAGTTCTCCTGTATTTTCGTCCAGATAGAAGCCACTTTCATCGCAATTCAGGCATTCGAACTTGTTCTTGCGGAATTTCGACGCCGTATCCAAATCATCGAACGTAAGCGTCCCGATTTCGTAACCCTTCTTATTTTCAGGGAACTTGAGCGTATCCGTTTCAACGAAGACCGGATTCTCGTTTACATCGTTTATCTTAATGATGACAACAGCCGTATCAGTCTGCACCTTCTGGCCTGCAACGCCGGATACATCGGATGCAACCACCTTCATTTCATAAACGCTCTTCGTTTCGTAATCGAGTACGGCACCGGCAGCAACCGTAATCACACCCGAACTCGGGTTAATCACGAACGACTTGCTTTCATCGAGCAAGATATAGGTAATCGTTGCACCGATTTGCGTTGTCGTAGCGTTAATCGCATAGTCCATGACCACAGGCGTCGTGGCAGCAGAGTTCTCGTCAATATTTCCGTTGTACGTATCAAGCTCAAACTTTGGCCCATCTTCCACATCCGTGACGATAATGGTAAATTCCATATCTTCATAAAGATCTGGGTACAAAAGATTGCCATCGGCATCCTTTGTATCGTCTTGAACTCTTAAAGTAAGCTTGTACGTATTCTTCGTTTCGTAATCGAGAACGACGCCGTTTTTCGTATAGACAATGCCATTTTTCGTCACATCAAAGACATCCGTGTCACCACCAATGGCATACACAGCGTCATTCGTAAACTTGGAATTTTTAATAACATTGCCATCCTTATCGGTATAAGTATCGGTATCAGCAAACTTTACCGCTTCATCCGAGTAAGCAGGCGCATTCCCTTCGGCAATCTTGAGCGTCTTTTCGTCATCCGGTTTGTATGTAAAGTAAGGAGTTTCGTTGACATCCGTAATATTGATCGTGAAGGTGTAATCGTCGCAAAGGTAATTGTGATTTGTCGCAGTAACACCCGCATTGCAGATTTCCACCTTGATATCATATACCGTTCCCGATTCTTTCCAAACTTCGAAATCGAACGCATCCACGCCGTCCTTCATCGTCACGACACCCGTTGTCGAATTGATTTCAAACAAGTCCTTCGCCATACCGTCTTTAATCGCATACTCGAAGTAATCCCCCTCATCATCCTTCGCCTTGACCGTACCGGCCTTGGACTTTGTCGCATTTTCTGGTACGGCGAGATTTATATTGTCGGGATCGACAAAATGAGGCGGTTTGTTGTCGGAATCCTTAAGTTGCACCAAAAGGCCACCATCGAACTTGTTGCCGGAAATGACGGCTCCATTCAAGTTCATAATCTTGAACAACATGTACTCATCGCCTTCAATTTGAAGGTCTTCCTTTACACCGATATGCGCAGAATAGTAAGGAACGGTAGGCATACGGTCACCCTTCTTGATGACAACATGCTTGGATTTGCCATCCTTACAGAAGGGCATATAATTTACGTCGTCTTCATCGGTCGGATTATCAGCCAAATCATCAAGCGAGCCAAATGAGCCCGTAGAACTCTTGTATCCATCGTATTTGCCACCAGTAGTATCCACATCAACACCAAAGAAGGCGAAGCAGTAATCGAAAGAGACTTCGGTACGAGCCGTATCCGTCAAGTAGAAATCCATACTGTACCAGTAATTGTCTTTTTCCTTGAATACATCCTTGACAAAAACGTCTGTCTTGATTTCAGGCGAATTGAACGGAACATAGTGAAATTCACCATCCAAATGGGATTCCATCCAAAGAGCTTTACCAGCAATCAACTGACCGGCAATACTGAAATGGTCTTGGACAGTGATATTGCCGGTTGAAATGAAGGTTCCCTGAAGATCTGTTTCCATGTTGCCGTTCATCGAAGGCCATTTTATATCATGAGTCGTATAGAACAGCAAATTTCCCGCATAATTAGTATCATGAACAACAGTTATTTTACTGGCATCAAAGTTCCAGGCATTTTTGGAATCATCCCACGTGGCTTCATTATCGACATAAGCCACCTGAATCTTAGTGTCATTAGCCGAAGAATGAATACCAATACTGTCTCTTAAAAAAATACGTGTTAGGCGCCCTGTTTTACCGTTATAGTTCTGTTTTTTAGAAGGCATCAAAATATAAAGTTTCTTTCCATAATTACCTTCAAAGTAAATACGCTCTATAAACTTATCATACCACGTGTGTTCATCCTTGACTTCTTCTTCAGTAATAGGGGGAATATGGATATAATCCGTTTCCCCATACACATTGCTTTTTAAATCTTTCGCAGGCTCCCATGCAAGCCCCGTTGTATCGATAAGCGGAACAGAAAGGTTTGTATCGGGCCTAGGAACATAATCCGGGCAGACAGTACCATCAAGATTCAAGCCAGAAAGACCGGACATACCATCAAAGGACTGTTCCCAATTGGCAAATACACGCCCTTTTTTCTTGTGCGCATTTGTTATGAATCTATTCACCCATTCTGTATTGCGGCCTTCTCCATTTCTAAAATAAACATGTCCCGCAAAGCAATAAACACTGTCATACACAGAGTTTGGCGCATTATACCATGCAGCGAGGTAAAGATTCTTCGCGTAAACAAGTCCTGACACCAGCGTATCTAAATCTGGAGAAGAAGACTCTTGTCTACCATCAGTGCCATCATAACTCAATCTAAGGTTTCGACCAGAAATAATAGGCCCGCCCAAGGTATGCCGACCATTTATAAAAATAACGTCACCTTTTGCAGTACCCGTATAACCGCTAGGTTCCGCAATTCTAACAAGTTCTTTATTAAAAACAATAGAATCAGTCGCCCAGAGCTTATACTTCATTAGCTCGTTCCAGTATTTCTGGTTTTCGTTTTCGCCCTTAACAGCCACTCCATTGACTTCGAAATGAAGAAGCGGTTCCAATTTGACGATTTCACGTTCAACGGCCGGCGCGCTTTGAGCTGAGCATGGTACTGCGAATCCTAGTGCCACCACAACAGAACCTAAAATGGTTCCAAAATCAAAATTTTCCTTTTTCATAACATACCCCAACAATAAATCGGACGTTAAATTTTTTAAACATCTACTATTGAATATAGTAACATTTTTTTAACAGTAAAACATTAGTTACGAAGAAATCACTAAAAAAGAGACCTTTTTACCCACTTTCGAGGTGTAGATTACACAACTTTGTATTATATGGGACAATTTGTTCCACACGGGCACATCTAATCCCCTTGAAAAAAAAACATTTTGATTCTATATTTTACGATCCCAGGCCCTGCGCAATGATTATTTGCGGGCAAATCGCCAGGGCGAAAGCAGCAACGGACTTGCGGATCTTTATGTGCTCAGGTAGCCTGGGATTTTTTATATTCGCCCGCCAAGGGCGTTTTTTATTTTAGCCCTAAAACCTATAACCTACTACCTAACGCCTACAACCTAGCAATGATTCTTTGGACGATTCGACACACAAAGCCTTATAACCCTAAAGACGTTTGCTACGGGAGACTGGACTTCGACGTCTCCCCCACGTTCGAAGAAGAATCCAACGGAGCCCTCAAGGCTTTCTTGGCAACAGGCGCCAAGCCTACGCGGCTTTTTTCAAGTCCGCTATTACGCTGTCTGAGGCTTGCCGAAAAAGCATCCACGGCAACCGGTCTGACCATCGAAAAGGAAGACGCCATCATCGAACTCAACTTTGGCTCCTGGGAAGGTCAAAAACTGACTGCCGTCCCCCGTTCGGAAATGCAGGCCTGGACAAGCGACCTTCGCGGGTACCGGTTTCCCGAGGGCGAAAGCTTTTACGACATAGACAAGCGAGCAGGAAAATTTTTGGACTCGCTCCCGGACGATGGCGAATTTCTGTGCATCACGCATGCAGGCGTCATCGCAGCACTGCAACATTCGCGCTGCGGACTGCCAGACGAGGTCTTCGTCGAAGGAATGTTCAGCTACGCCATGGTAACTCGCTTTGAATTTACTCGTAACAGCGATGGACAATACCACGGAACGTTCACAAAAATTCACGACGGCATACCGATGCCGAAGCTGAAGATGGGCGTTTAGACGAAAGTTTCGTACCTATAAATTCCTAGAAACCAACACTTTTATAGGTACACTTTTCCTTTTTTACGCATAAACTACATACAAACCAAGCACAAAAATACCTATGAAAACGAATTTATACATCGTTTAGAGGTACAATCACGATCAAACTAACTTTACAAAACAAGAAACAAGCTGTTTTGTACCTATAAAAGTACGTAAAACAATAATTTTATAGGTACGTTTTCAGAATTGCCTTAAATTCCGAAATTGTTAAAGTATGCAGTTGTCTAAAAATCCAGCGACATGACGGCTTGGACGCCGCCGGAAAAGTTCGGGAGAAGCGCCATGTGCAAGGGGCTATCGAAATCGCTCAGGAGCGCATCAACGGCGGCATCGGCGATGGAATATAAATAAATCAGCACACCGCCCCAAATATAAGTATTGCGGTTTTTACGGTAATAAGTGACACGTTCTGTAATTCGTTCATATTCTTCGGACTTGGGGTCTTCTTTTTCAACCAAATGTTTACGATCAAGATAATACTTGACCATGTTCTGCGACGTAGAAACACTTGCGATAGCGCCAAGCAGGCCCATATAGACAAGCCCTGCCTTGCCATAATCATGGTTGAAAATTTGTCCGCCACCGGGCAGGAGTCCCCAAAGCAAAGCCGTTTTCATGTCGCGATATTCTGTGGTTCGGCGGTTGTTATTGTACCAAATACCATACGTATCGAAAATCCCGTAAATATGAATGCCGATTAGCCACGCCAGTTCCGCCTTGCGCACGTCTTCCTGTTCCATTTTCTTGTCGCTCTGCGCACGAACGCGTTCCAAGAATTCAAGGCGCTTGGCGTGATAAGCGGAAATACTGTCACGAGGAGAGTTCAGTACTTTGGACGTAAAATAGTGAACCGAATCCTGGAATGACTGGGCGCGTTCCAAGAGCCTATCCCGCTGGAACGACCTATTGAAAAAGATATCGTAAATCAGCAAGCCCTCGATGCCCGTCAAGAACCCACCACGAACGTAATGCTCCGTATAATACTGGCCGCCGCCAGGAAGCAGGCTAAAAAGCATCGCATACTTGAGAGAATTTCGTTTCGTCGGGATGTCCCATTCGTTCACGGGGAGCGTATCGATAGCGACAATGCCCGTTTTACCTTTAACAAGCGGCGTTGCGGAAACCTCAAAATTATCATCGGGGGGTTCCTCAGGAGAATCCTCTTCATCGGGACTTTCTTCGGCGGGAATCGCAGCAAGGGTATCAGCAACCAATTTTGCGACAGAATCCACAACAGCTTTGTTACTGACCGAATCACCGGCAGCACGACTTACGTCTTTGACGTTTCCCTGTTCCAGGCTATCTGCAACAACCGATGCTGGCGTCTCTGCAAAAAGGGACGTACAAAGCACCAATAGAGCCGTTATAAGGGATTTTTTAATCATTTTGCGCGAATATAGAAAAAGATTGCGCGAGCGAGATATACTCTTAAGACCGCAAGAGGCTGAAAATATTTAATTTTTCGGCGAAAAAAGAGAATTGAGAATACAACCCCAGCACGGTGGCCGGGATGACAAGTGAACAGGAGGTCGCCACGCACTACGCGCCTGCGACAACATTTTTGGAAAAATTTTTCAATTTTTATAAAAATGTCTGTTTTTGACAATTAATGTTTTTAACTTATGGGTGTAATGATGAACAAAACAACCTATATCGAACACGAGATACACGAGCTGGCCTTGAAAATCAAGGAAGAATTGATCAAGCGCGGCGAGATGATGGCGACGGCGGAATCCTGCACGGGCGGGCTTATCGCATCGAGCATCGTCAACGAGGCTGGGTCTTCTGCGATTTTGAAGGGCGGAATCGTCGCCTACCAGAACGAAGTCAAGCATGACATGCTAGGCGTCAGCAACGATATTCTTGAAAAATACGGCGCCGTAAGCGAACAAACCGTGAAAGCCATGGCCGAAGGCGCCCGTAAAAAGTTCAACTGCGAATGGGCTGTCGCCACCTCTGGAATCGCAGGTCCTACCGGTGCAGAACCGGGAAAACCGGTCGGTACAGTGTGGATGTGTGTCGCCAATAGTTTGCAAAATGAAGCTTTTTGCGAAATTTTTACAGGAAATCGCGGACAAATCCGTGAAAAAAGCGTGTATAAGGTAATGGGCAGGCTTCTTTTTTTGCTAAATAGCCAAAAAAGCACTTGCACAAAAGTTCACTAATTAGTATATTAACAAAAAACAAAGAAAAAACGGAGTCAAAAATGGCCAAGAAAACAATTACACCCACCAGCAACCTTTCCAGCGAAAAAGCAAAAGCCGTCGAAGCAGCAATAGCACAAATCGAAAAAAATTACGGTAAAGGTTCCATCATGGCCCTCGGTCAACAACCAGTCGAAGACATCCCGGTCATCCCGACGGGCTGCATCCAGTTGGACATGGCGCTCGGCGTGGGCGGATTCCCCCGCGGACGCATCATCGAAATCTACGGACCGGAATCTTCCGGCAAGACAACGCTTGCACTGCACGCGATCGCCGAAGCCCAGAAACTCGGCGGCGTGGCCGCGTTCATCGACGCTGAACACGCATTCGACGCAGTCTATGCCCGCAAGCTCGGCGTCGATATCGAATCGTTACTCGTGTCGCAGCCAGACACCGGCGAACAGGCGCTTGACATCGCCGAGACGCTCGTGCGTTCTGGTGCAATCGACATCATCGTCGTCGATTCCGTAGCAGCGCTCGTTCCGCAGGCCGAAATCAACGGAGAAATGGGAGACAACCATGTAGGCCTCCAGGCCCGCCTCATGTCTCAGGCGCTCCGCAAGCTCACAGGCATTCTCTCGAAGTCCAACACTTGCATGATTTTCATCAACCAGCTCCGTATGAAGATTGGCGTGATGTTCGGGAACCCGGAAACGACTACTGGCGGTAACGCCCTCAAGTTCTATGCATCTCAGCGTATCGACATCCGCCGCATAGCAGCCATCAAGAACGGCGAAGAAGTCATCGGAAACCGCACCCGCGTGAAAATCGTGAAGAACAAGGTCGCCGCTCCGTTTACCCAGTGCGAATTCGACATCCTTTACGGCGTGGGCGTTTCTCGCGAAGCCTCCATCCTTGACCTCGCCTGCGAACTGGATATCATCCAGAAGAGCGGTTCCTGGTTCAGCTACAACAACGAACGAATCGGACAGGGTCGCGAAAACACGAGACTATTCTTGAAGGACAATGCGGACCTCTGCAACGAGATTGAACAGAAAATTCGTGAAAGCATGAAGGACGTGGAACTCTTCAAGCTGGGCGAGAACGAAGCTGTCGATATCGGTGACGACGCAGAAGGCGAAGCAATGCCTGAAGAAGCGTAGTTATAAGATAAAGGCGCTCCTCGTAAGCGGAAATGACAAGTACAAGATGGAGGTGCACGATTTCCAAGTCACCCCCATCATTCGACGTCCCCCAAAATAAATGCAGTCAAGACGAACGCCGCGACAAAAAGCGTACAAAGCAAACGCCGCGACAAAAAAGCGAACAAGGCGAACGCCGCGACAAAAACGTACAAGGCGAACGCCGCGACAAAAGCGTACAAAGCAAACGCCGCGACAAAAGCGTACAAAGCAAACGCCGCGACAAAAAAGCGAACAAGGCGAACGAAATGCAAGAATTCATTTTTGCACTTCTGAGCCGCAGAGCAGAGGTCCGTGGCGTAAAAGGCCTGCATTTTGTCATGGCTAAGCCGAAGAGCATTAAACTTGTAGAATTCTTCCTGAAAAAACAATAAACCCCGACTTTTCCATTTCTAGCCATTTGGGAAGAGCCGGGGTTTTCTTATTTTTTCAACAAGTTTACAAAACTTTAACTTATTGAGTATTCGAAAGTTACAAAAATTATCTATTTTCATAATATGATTAATAGCATAAAATTAACAGCATTTGTTATCTGCTTTTCAACATTTACAATAATGGCGAATGCAGCCAAACAAAATACATGCCCTCACCTATTAACAAATTCGTCGATGGTCGTGAACATCGAGGGTAAATTCATCAACGAAGAAAGGAACAGGACGAACATGTCCATCGAGTGGCGACACCACAACAACACACTCGACACATTCTTCGTAAACCTCTACGACAGCCCCTCGTTCAGGTTCATCACGTCCGGCAGCTACCGTTACATGGAAATTGGGGAAAATAAAATCAAGAGGCAGCTCGGACTGCACCATCTCAAAGAAAATATCGGCAAGACGCCCCTCAAGCTCGATGACCTTGAACTTCTGGCGAACGGCTATTTCAAGTGTCCCGATTCCACAAAGCAAAAACCGTCGAACAATGTATTGGCAACGGCGAACTCCATGATGTGGTGGAGTCTGGTCATCGACTCGCTGCCCCATCCGGACAAGGCGGTCATGCACGGTGCACAAAAGACATCACGCTATTTTGCAATCTCGAACTGGAAGTCCTACGCCGGCGAGCAGCTTCCGACACTCGTGAACATTGCCAGCAACGACTATAGCGGAAACATCTGGATACGCTCCGCCTACCCGGCCCACGCTCTCGAAAGCGACCCGCTGCGCACACCTTCGGTCAAACCGAAAATTCTTCTGCCTGTTCCAAAATTATTTGGAAGAATTGCTATGGAAGGGGAGCGAAAAATACCGCTTATACTCAAGCTGAATAAGCAACTGCTGGGCGAATGAGCCGTTATAGAAACGCTTCTTGTCGCGTTTCCACATGCCAGCCTTGAAGATGAAATTGCGCATTCCATCTTTCCAAGAGAGATGAGCCCCGAGGAGCATCATGCGGTAGCTCAGGGATTCCTTTTTGACGTTACCGCCGCTGCGCAAAAGCCCAGTCTTTAAATACATGCCTTCGTAGATGACAGACACGAAATCGGATACCGGGAAACGCCCAAAGCTCAAGATTTCAACGATGTAGTCACGGCTGAACACAGGAATATTGCGTTCATAATCGTAGCTTTTACCCTCGAAATCCGTGCTGATGTCAGAAAGGATATAGTGCGCTCCAAGCCCGATAATGCTCCCATGTGGCAAACTGTAGCTGAGATCAATACTCATGTCGAACAACTGTGCGTAGTCGAAGTCTGAATCGCCAACCTTGTCCAAGATGTACTTGGAATTCCAGGATTCGGCGATATGCCCGCCGCCTTTGACATCGGCGTTCACCATTTCCAAGTTGGACCTGAAGTAGAAGAAGCTCTCATAGACGAAATTGAACTCGATTTGCGGGTTCACCTTGAACGGACGAAGCCCAAGCCCTGCATGAAATCCGCCATAGAACGGAGAAAGTTCAAGGGAGCCATCCATCTTGAGGTAAGCCGAGGCTATGCCCAGCGGTTCGCCATAGTTTACGGGACTCAACGGTTCTAGCCAGGTATAGCGTAGTCCCACATTCGCCTGCGGCACCCACTGCCCCCAGACAATCGGGGTATTTACCATACCTCCCCATGAAAGATTCGGTCCATAACGAAGACCGACCTGGTTGGACTGGTCAAAACCCATAGCACCCAAGGCTAAGGAGCCCAAAAGAGCCACGTTAAGTAAAATAATTTTAAACAAAGCATCAATTTTGTTCATTTCAGTGTAAAATCTAAAAATTATTTAGCTACTTGCACAATAAATTCTTATTTTGTGGTCATCAAATACAAGGAGATCCAATGAAATTTTCCCATTTGTGCATAATTTCTCTTGGTGCCCTCATGCTGTTTGGATGCACGAACAAAAAATATTCTTCTCCGGTGCTGATTGAACGCGGCGTCGGTCAGAACGAATACGAGCGTGAATACTTCATATCCAAGGAAAGCATGGGCATCGACAAACACTTGCAGAACACATTCAAGCAAGGTTACGTCGAAGAAGGCATGACCACCGACATGGTGAACCTCCTGTGGGGACCTCCCGATCACGAAACTGCCGACGGCAAGATCTGGGAATACTTCACCACCGAAGGAAAGCTCATCACGCGCCTCTTCTGGAAAGCACCGGAACAGGCTCGCCTGAAAGGTTACGAAGCCGAGCTCGTCCTCGACAAGATGGAAGGCGACCGCTATGGTGGATCTCCTCCGCCGTCTTCCAGCCGTTCGAGCAACTACGAACACTAGTTTGTTAGGGTACAGAGCTTAGAAGGTATAAATTCTACGAGCTAAGCGGCCCAAGTTCAACCAACTAACTAGACACCACCCCTTGGTCTAACCGCCAAGGGGATTTTTTGATTAATATTAGGTATGAGTTTTTAGGGTTTAGGGGATAGCGATTTGTGTTGCGGGGATGACGAATCCTCCAAAATTTTTCTACATTTACGCGCGTTAAATTTTAAAACAACTCAAGGAGTTAAAATTATGCGTCAGTATATCATTGCTGGTAACTGGAAGATGAACAAGACGGTGAGCGAATCCGTTCAGCTCGCCAAGGATATCGTGGAAGCAGTCAAGGACGTGAAGAAGACCGAAGTGGTCATTGCTCCGACCTATCTCGCCGCAGCCAAGGTTGCAGACGTCGTGAAGGGCACGAACGTAAAGCTCGCTATCCAGGACATCCATTGGAAGGACCAGGGCGCATTCACCGGTAAAGTTTCCGTTGACATGGTCAAGGAAATCGGTGCCGAATACATCATCATCGGTCACTCCGAACAGCGCCAGTACTTCCACGAAACGGAAGAAACGGTGAACCTCAAGGTCAAGAAGACTCTCGAAGCCGGCCTCAAGCCGATTATCTGCATTGGCGAAACTCTCGACCAGCGCCAGAGCGGCATCCTCAAGGAAGTCATTGGCCTCCAGGTCAAGGGCGCATTCAAGGACGTTTCTGCCGAAGACGCAGCCAAGTGCGTTCTCGCCTACGAACCGGTCTGGGCTATCGGCACCGGCGTTACCGCTACTGACGAACAGGCTGAAGAAACTCAGGCTTATGTCCGCTCCGTGGTCAAGGAAATCTACGGCGAAGCCGTTGCCGAAGGCATGCGCATCCAGTACGGTGGCTCCATGAAGGGCGCCAACGCAGCAGGCCTCCTCGCCCAAAAGGACATCGACGGCGGTCTCATTGGTGGTGCAGGTCTCAAGGCCAACACTTTCAAGGAAATCATCGACGCTGCCGAAGCCAAGTAATTTCTGGCAAGCACGAAAACCTATCAAACAAAAGGTAAAACGACTATGACAACTCTCTTTTGGGCATTGATCGTCCTCCACGTGTTTCTCTGCGTATTCCTCTCGCTTCTCGTTCTCGTGCAGAACGACAAGATGGGCGGTCTTGCAGGACTCGGTGGCATGACTTCGCAATCTGCATTTTCTACCGCCGGCGCAGCGACCTTCATCCAGAAGTTGACCCGTGTCGTTGCAGTGATTTTCTTCATCGTGGCATTCGGCCTTGGTCTCATCACGGCTAAGCAGGACCAGGTTGTTGAAGAATCCGCCATGCAGAAGGCCACCCGCGAAAGCGCTGCCGAACAGGCTGTTCCGGAAGTTCCAGCTCTCCCGGCAACGTTCAACGCTCCGGCAGAAGCCGTTCCTGAAGCTCAAGCTGCTCCGGCTGATGTAAAGGCCGAAGTTCCGGCTCCAGAAGCAGACGCCAAGTAAGAGTTTGTAGCTTGCGCGCGAGCGCGAGCTAGGCTCCGCGGTCGTGGTGGAATTGGTAGACACGCTAGCTTGAGGTGCTAGTGGGAGCAATCTCATGACAGTTCAAGTCTGTCCGACCGCATTCAGAAGTCCGTTCTCGAAAGAGAGCGGATTTTTGTTTTTGGTCAATGGTCATTAGTCATTGGTTATTGGTTATTGGTTATTGGTCAGTTGTCAGTAGTCAATGGTCATTGGTCAATGGTTATTGGAAAGTTGTATATTGGATAAATGATGGGAATTATTCTGTGTTTAACGTTTTTACTTGCAGGTTGGTGTTTTTCGCAAGAAACACCGACAGAGCCGTTACACTCACCAGAAATTTTTTTGACAGCAGCGGATTCAAAAGAAATAGACACTATATTCGAAAGTTTACCAGCAAAAGAACGAGCGGTTCACGCAGCAAGAATGCGTTTATACAATGCGCTAAAACTAGATAATCTTGAACGCGAGCCCTATGAAATTTTAAAACTTACCGAGCCAGGGGATCCGAACAAATCAATCATCACAGATTACGAAAGGTTGCAAATCTATTTATTCATTGAAAAATACGATTTGGCCGTTGATCTCTGGGTGAACAAGTACATTGACGACGAGCCCAGCTTAACAATTTTTCCAACGACAAAGAATTATCTAGGCGAATATTTAGACAAAGTAATAAACATCAGAACCGACGATGTGCTGGTCCAGAAAATTCATCAAATAGAAGCGTCCGATATTTCACAAGAGCAAAAGGAATTGGCAAGGATTCTCGCCTGCTTGCCCAGAAGTTACAGCAGAAACCGAATCCGCGATGCCACAATTGGAGTGCCGGACAAAGAAAGTTACGAAGAAAGTCTGAAGAGTCTAGAAAACTTCGAAAACAAATACCCCAATTCCCAATACATTCCGCAAATTCGACAAATAAAAATCACCATTCAAAGACGATACGAAACACTAACCGCCAATCCTGCAACAAAAAAATTATATACGGGAGGATTAGGAGTCGAAGTATTTTATTCAACTCCAGGAAAAATATTCTTAAGCGTCCCCATACAAGTTAAACGGATAATTTTCACAATGACATTCCTTGAAAAAAAGTTTGGGACCATAGGATTTGTAGCATACGATTCGGAGCGCTTCAAAATTCACCCTTTTGTTGGCTTAGGGGAACACGATAGTGACAAAAAAATATTTGCGAAATTCGCAGGAGCCCAATTCGATTGGCGGTTTTATTTAGGAAATTCTGAATTTCACACCCAAGACTATTTAGCCTTAAAAATCAAGTACGCAGCCAATTGGGATGGTAAGGAAGGCTTTCAAAACCATTTCATGGTTGGCCTTGGCGCTCACATTTGGTAAGGGTTGCTAAATTTTAGTCTGTAGTTATTGGTCGGAACTAGCGACCATATTCAGAAGGTTTTTATGCAGAATACACTTGTTTCTCCGGTTGGAATTTTGGGCTTTGGCGTTGAGGGTCAGAGCACGTTGCGTTACCTTTTCCGCGAAGGCGTCAAGGACATTGTCGTGATGGACAAGAATCCGGTAAC